>Ga0315905_10002821_pt1 | contig 18153 bp, 14 predicted proteins | sample LakEriMetagenome_5_FD_203522 | JGI IMG/M metagenome (GOLD analysis project Ga0315905, IMG submission 203522) | Freshwater fungal communities from buoy surface, Lake Erie, Ohio, United States - Buoy 4 MA121 | ecosystem: Environmental > Aquatic > Freshwater > Lake | place: USA: Lake Erie, Ohio... | reverse complement strand
TGATAGTGACCCGGGCGGGTACATACATGGGTATGGCAATCAACGATAAAGTCAGAGCCAGCGCGTGCAACTTGAACAGACTCAGCCTTGGCTTCGAAGTCAACACCTTCGGCCTTAGAGACCTCAAAAAACTCCATTCCAGTGGCTGTGTTTGCAGCTAACATTGCAGCGGACAATCCAATCGTTGAGCGGAAAAAATTACGCCTTTCCATACCAGCTGCTTTGGCCTGTTTCTCCATGCTATCTCTAATTTTGGGGCCCATTCCACCATTAAGAAACAAAGAGGTACCGACTTCGTTGGGATTAAAAGGGTTGATGGGCTCTTTTTCAATGCCTTTGAATACACTCAGTACATTAAATTCCATGTCATGTCTCCCGTTAAGTATTTTATTCTGGTACAACGGACACTGAAAACACATCCATAAAATCATTGATAATCAAAGAAGTCAATAAGTTTTAGCCCAATTACCTAAATATGGGTTGTTGATCCTGCTCAAGGGAAAAGGTCTTTCTGTACTTGTAACATGGGTTGAGTCCGGATCTTTTACGAGTGCGAATGAGCACTTCTATTTAGAGCGATTATCCGCAGTACATTGCTTGAACTATTGAGCTATGGTTTCATAAAATGTAATTGTTATTAATGCGATAATGGGCGCTCCGATCGCAAAGAAATGCAAGATAAATGTCGTCTTATCTTTTCTGCGTGGGGGTTCATTAGCAGGTCTTCAACTAAAGATTTTTAAGTATTAACTAAGCGATATAGTGGATTATTTTGCATCTTGATCTATCGGTAAAGGCGATATATGTCGCTATTTTCCTGTTCGCATAAACTGACAGTTTGGTGACAGTACGCAAATCGCAAATTTTTTTTGTTTTATTTGATCAACACTCTTAATTCAAGCAAGAATCACATGAAAATTCTTATGATTTCTCGGGCTGTGATAGCCATTCTGGCGTTAGCTGCATCATCCAGCCCCTGGGCGGTCGAGCCACATAACACTCAAGGCAATTGGCTTAGCTACCCAGAAGTCGTTACCTGGCTAAAAAAAGAAATGAGTGATGCGGAAATTGCTGCCCTCGAAAGGAATGATCTGCGCGTCAGCGGTGATATTTGCTCATGCTCTGACAGCAGGCCACACTACCCTTACGCAATCGTAAAAATCTCTACAAAAAAAAGCTCCTTCCTTGCTCGGATCGAGGGAAATGAGACCGCTTTCCGTTTGAGACCTATCGCAATTCAGAAGGGAAAGAAATATTTTTTGAGCGACTCCGATGACATCTATTTCGGTGAGTTTGAATCTACCTGTGATTTTACCGACGCTCGGTATGGTCCGAGGCTTGCTCAATTTTTCCCAGACTGCAAAGCCGATAGCGCTGGTGGAATGAAGAATTGAACTGATGAGCCATTAACAAATTTAGCCAAGGAAATTAGAGTATTTCAATAAATCTTAGGACCGCATCACGCTCTTTCATCTTAAGCGACTTGAACATATCTACTGATTTTTCCGATTGACCACCGTGCCAAACAATCGCCTCCAGGATGTTTCTCGCTCGACCGTCATGTAAATAGTCCGCGTGGCCGCTGACATTATTTTGTAGACCGAAACCCCAAAGAGGTGCGGCTCTCCAGTCTTGGCCACTCGCCAGAAAATCTGAACGATAATCTGCCAGACCCTCTCCATATCATGTGGCATCAGATCCGTGTAAGGGTATATGATTGCCTCCTGCGAGATGCTGGCGAAAAAAAATCAAAAATAAAATTTTGCCATGCGGCTGCAATTATCGAGTCAAGCCATATTCTTTACGATCCCGACTTTCAAAAGTGTTTGATCTGTCAAAAGTCTGGACACAGCCCGACCAAAAAGTTATCTAACCCTGTCCATATTCTGGACAACCCTAGACCGTCCAGACAAAATTCACACATGGGTGCTGCATTACACAGTTTGTTGCACAGTACAATTTTGTAATTCTAAGTCATTTATTTAATTTGTTTTTTATACGACAACCACATCTTTTAATTCGTTGGTCACAAGTTCGAATCTTGCACGACCTACCAATATCAAACAAAAGCCCCACTCACAAGGTGGGGCTTTTTATCTAAGCCAACACTAAAAATTAAGTCTAACCTCAAAACGCTTAAAAAAAATATTTTCATCTCTGCTGAAAGCGACTTCTTTCCAAGCCCACGAATGAAATAAGCGATCCGTTGCAAGGTTCTAACGGAACCTAAATTTCAGCGCGTCTGCCACACATGTGATTAAGGAACATCGACAAGCAATGATCCTTTGGTAGCTCTGAAGCTTTACCCAACCTCTTGGCTTAAAGTAACCAAAAAAAACAGTTTTGCAGGCTTTGGCGAATATGGGTGTAATCTTCTAATCATGAAACGTCGCTTAATTTTCTTAACGCTATTGATGGTTGTTTGCAGCCAAGGGCTAGCTCAGGAAAAACGTGCGTCTTTGTTTTGTGGACCAAGTCATAACTACTACTGCTCTCCTGAGCAGGAAATAATGGCTATACGACGAGATCAGTTAAATCATCAACAGAACCAGCCAACGACTGCTCAACAAAATATGGCTAGGTATCTAGATTTAGAGCAAAAACGCCGAACTAAACTAGAGCAAGAACTTGGGAAGATAAAGAGATAAGAACTTCAGAACTGTCCTTAAGATTACAGATCAAGATTAAGGTATTACTTCACTTAGTAAGTAAGTAAATGATATTGTTATATCGGAATGGGAATATCAGTAAAGTTTCTTGTGAATGATACTCACTCATATTGGTACGATAACAGTGGTGACTTACTGATTAACCCTATCCTTTCAAAAAATTCCAAAGGATTTGCAGGCAGACATCAGCATTAAGTAGTCTATTCCCCATTTCAAAGGTCTCAGCGAGAAATACTTCGGCCCGCCATCCAGCCGGTTAAACGCACCTTTTCTATGACGAGCATATGCGGCACAGTCAGAGCGGCTAGACCCACAAAAAGTAATTGTGCGAGTCGCATGTCGATTGGATTTTCATGAGATAGCCACCAAGCGATGGCCACCCCAGCTACCGTGATCGACATTGGCCAAAAAGCGATACGTAACAATGAACCAAGGTTTCCCTCACGAGAATAATCACGGGTTCTCAGCACATGTCGGGCACTGTGCATGCCGCAGAAGTAGAGTGTAAAGCCAAGCAAAGGCGGAGCAAAAATCAGCAACGCAGCAACGGACACCAGTTCGATATTACGACTAGGTTGTCGTTTAACGCCTGCGACAGCAACAAAACCAATGGCCATAACCCAAGGCCATGCTGCCCAACTTATTACCGCCACGATAATTTGCGCATTAGGCACACCAGCCAAATACGCGAAAACATTTAAGACTTCCGGTTGATGCAGCACCAAAGGACAAAGAATGACTGATCCTCCATACAACAGTCGAAACAGTGCCGGTGTATCGCCATCAGGGTCGCCTGAAAAATGGAAGATGGAAACCAACAGGAACGCAGCGAGAAAGAAGCCAGGTGCGACCCACCAAAAACCGACCACTAATGCGGCAGCAGCTACATAAGACAGTGAGAATAAGGCCCAGTCTGTGATTGATCGAACGCCAACAAATTGGCGCGCAAAGACGATATCCAATGCACCGTGAGGTACGCCCATAAATAGAATAATGGGCGACAGCACCATGAGTTGAACCTCGATGCTGATATTCGGAAGCAGAGGCAGCGCCAGTAATGCCAACCACGTTACCACGCTAAATAACAGTCCTTGCGATTGGAGATTCATGCCGTGTTCTATCCTCTGCCAATTCGCAAAGCCCGCCACATCATGAGGAACGCAGCTAAAAGAAAAGGCGCAAAGGGCATCGCTAAGACCACCGCCAGACTGTCCACGACGCCGCCTCTTCCGCTTAGGAAGCGAATGACACGTGCTGTATCGGCGCGGCTGAACAACGAAAAGAAGATGGCGCCACCGCGAATAGGATCTGTCCTTAACACTTCAAGAAAAATTCGGTCCATTAGTCGAAGATACAGAGGATCAGGTCGGTGAGGTGCCGGTTGCCGATGCTGCACCAAGGACGATGCGCACTCATTGGCCCAGAGCTGTATACGCTGAAAGGAATACCCCGTACTTGGTCGTGCGCTTCCCGCCATCACACCCACTCGCACGTAGCTCTGGTGCAGTGGCTGTGGTGCCTCGTAGAGGCCCATCGGCAGAATGCCGTGTTCGCTGCGTAAAATCTCAAAGGGTGAGCCATTTACGAGTTTTGCAACAGCTGTGTCGAGTTGCGCGCCTAATGCGTTGGGTCCAAGCGGCTGCGCACCAAACACGGTGAGTTCAATCAGGGCCCTAGTGGGTGTCACTGGTAAAACATAAACGAATGGGACATGACGTGGATCTGGATCGAGGAAGTTCATCAAGTCTAACAATATGTCGTCAAAGACTGCGGCCTTGCATTCGATCTCCATGCCATAGAACGATTGCCAAAGTGTAGAACCACCACTCACCACTGCTTTGGGCGGTCGGGTATCAACTACGTTACGGGCTAATAAACTGCCGGCACTTGTATCAATAGTCCATAGATTTCCATCAAAGCGCGGCTCACTAACGACCGAGGTACTCATCTGCAAAGTGATGTTTGGCTGCCGATCGATTGACGCTAATGCGCAAGCGTAGAAGTCTTCCCCTGCCAGCATGTGATAGGGAGTCGCTCCGCAATCGAGCGCAACGCTTTGACCACCATGTGACACGCGCATGGTTTGCCAATGGTGCTGGATCTGGTACGGCAGAACCATAGATCGGTCGTTCCAGAAGCACCATGTCCGATCGTTGCGATACTCCGTGCGCGATTCAATTACTAGCGTGCGAGGCGCGCGCCCACCGTGTGCTTCAAGCGCCATCGATAAGCTTAGACCGGCGCAGCCACCGCCGAGTATGACAAGATCAAATACGTCAGACATGCTGACTAGTAACGGTCGTTGGTGTCATAAGAAACGGTACTAGAGCGCTGTGTAACGTCGAATCGTGGTGCTTGGCGAGTAACCAAAAACTTCGTCGCAGTGGAGAAGAAAGAAGTGCCTGAATCGTCACCAAGAACTTGGTTCGACGCGGCACAACGGTACGACCGTGCCAGTATGCGTTTCCTTGCTTTCTGAGCTGAGTCCCGATGGCGTGATACGCGCGCGCTGCAACCAAGATACTACAGCGTGAACTAAATGGTAGGTGCGCCAAACCGGCCTCGCCGCTGTCATAGTATTTATCGGCCGTGTTGAGAAGCTGTTCGATAGAGGACTTCAGATTCTCACGCAATGGTTGTGCTGGATTTACCAGTTCTTGCGGATCGACATCCCCGATTAGTGAGGCTGGCAGATAGCGTCGACCTGCAATGGCATCGGCCTGAACGTCACGACAGATATTTGTGAGCTGCATAGCAATGCCTAGGTCGACGGCGTGGCGAAGTGCACACGGGTCTTGACATCCCAACACACTACTCATCATCGAGCCAACGGTTCCCGCAACTTGGTAGCAGTAGCCAAGCAAGGCACTTTCATCGGATAAGCGAACCGTGTCCAAGTCCGACGTAATACCTTCGATGAAGGTAAGTACCAACGCAGGATCAATTCGGCATTCATTCATTAGTGCCAGCATGTCAGTCACGATAGTGATAGTTGACTCACCGCTTCGAATTCCTTGGGCGACCAAGTTGAGAGTCTTGCGCGGACTCTCCCCCATAGCCTCCTCATCTGCCACGTCGTCGACATAGCGGCAAAAACCATAGAGTCTTGTCGCAAGCGCTGCGTGGGAGGGTCTCATCCATCGGCGCGCCCAATGGAAGCTTCTACCCTTGAGGGTTAGCGCCCGATCAGCGCTTTGCAATGTGGCCGCCGAAATGTGCTGCCTAATATGACTCGATATAGCATTCACTGATGGTACGAGAGCATCCATGACCTTCGCCGAACATAGAACACCGGGCAGTCCGGCACCCGGGTGTGTACCAGCTCCAACTAGGTAGAGATTTCGAATGCCCTCCGCTTTGTTGTGGAACCGGAACCAGGCCGATTGACGAAACAGGGGTGAGACTGAAAACCCCGCGCCGTAAGCGCTTAGATAATCACTGCGAAAATTCTCAGGCGTCATGTAAAAGTCGCTCGTTATGCACTCGCCAAGACCGGGCAAGATAGTATTTTCCAGCGCGGCTACGATGCGCTCCTGCAAACGAGGGCCTTCTGTAGCCCAGTCGACTGCGCCCTTCAAATTGGGTACCGGACACAACACGTAGAAACTATCGCAGCCCGACGGCGCAAATGTTGGGTCGGTAGCTGTGGGACGATGCAAGTAGAGAGAGAAGTCCTCTGCCAAAATCTTGTCGTGAAAAATATCCGCCAGAAGCTCGCGGTAGCGCTCACCGAGCCAGATGGTGTGGTGTGCGACGTCAGGGTACTGGCGGGTTGTGCCGAAGTAAAGAACAAACAAACCCATCGAAAATTCTGCTGCTGCTAACTTCAAACGGGCCGAGGGTGCTTGGTGCTCGGGTCGGATCATGTTGGTGTAGAGGTGTGCTGGGTCTGCGTCAGAGACGATAAGGTCTGCTTCGATTGAAGGACCGTTATCCAACGAAACCCCCGTTGCGACTCCATCAACAATATCAATTCCACGCACGGTGGTGTTGAGTTGTATATCGATACCATGACGAGCCATCAGTGCACCAAGCGCTTCTGTGATGGCTGCTGTGCCACCCATAGCAAAGTGAACCCCGTGTGCACGTTCTAGGTAATGGATCAAGCCATAGATGCTGGTGGTATCGAATGGATTTCCGCCAACCAGCAGTGGTTGAATTGAAAAAGCCTGCCTAAGCTTGGGATTTTTTATGTGCCGCGAGACCAGTTTCCACACCGTGTCTTGGCTACGCAGCTTCAGCAAGGCGGGAATTTGCTTCAGCATCGTGCCAAATCTGTGAAAGGGAACCGCAGACAACTGCACGAAACCAACATTAAATATTTTTTCAGATTCCACGAGCAAACGTCGATAGCCATCACAATCTGATGGCTCGATACGCGCGATCTCGGCTAACGTTTCATCAAGCGTGCCACCATAGTCGAACTGACTATGATCAGAAAAGTGAAACCGGTACCAAGGTGTTAAGGGCACAAGGTTCACGTGGTCTGAGAACTTTTCTCCAAACAAGGTAAATAATTCTTCAAACAGGAAAGGTGCCGTGATTACAGTTGGTCCAGCATCGTGTTTGAAGCCGTCGCGCTCAAACACCTGAGCTCTCCCGCCAAGGCCGCTACAGCGATCGATGAGCGAAACGTCATAACCCTTGGCGCGTAAGCGCAGCGCAGCCGCAATGCCACCAAAACCGGCACCAATAACAATAGCTTTCATTCGAAGCATTCCAATTCATCGTGTAATTGCAAGCACATGGCATGAAGGGCATCGCCTGAATGCAAAGGCAAGTCGGTACAGGCTGATGCAGCCAGCGAGAGATGTTGAAGACCTATTTTTTTTGCTTCGACCCGAGCATCTACACAATGTGGATCGGCCTGCAAAATAAGCACAATATTACAAACGGTATGGTTCGCCGTTTGGTGTGTGGCTAACGACTTAATCGGATTGCGAGAAGCGTCTGCTTCCACATCGACCAAGTCGTCATGAATTTGATACGCAATCGCAAATGCTGCTGCAGCCTCACGCGCACGTACAAGAGACGGATACTGTTTAGCGGCCACGAGCGCAAGCTCTGTCGGCAAACTAAGTAAGGCGCCTGATTTTGTTAGTGCAATATTTTTGAAATCGTCAATCGTTATGGGCCCGTGCTTGGATCTATTGATATCGGCGCATTGTCCGCGAATCGCACTGGCAATGCGTGTGTGCATCAGCGCGAAAAGCTTTGGCATGCTAGCGACGTCGGCAAGCTGTGAAAGAGCGAGGTAAGACGCTGAAAGTAATAAGTCACCAGCACAGATAGCCACTTCATCACCAAATTTATACCAGATGCTAGGCTGGCCTCGCCTATGTGTATCGCGATCATGCAAATCATCGTGGATCAGTGAAGCGTTGTGAAGCAGTTCGCAAGCAGCTGCTAGGGTATGTGTATCTTTGGGGGGCAAACCAAGACACTTGCCAGCATGTAAGGCTAATACGGCCCGTATTCGTTGCCCCCCTGTGCTGAGGTGATATTTGGCAGCCGTGACTGCAAGGCAAGGGGCAGGAGAATCAAACGAATCGCTGTATAGAAGGATTTCTAACATCTGTCGATCAAGGGCAGCAATCGACTCGTGAGTGAGGTGGCTTTTAGAAACTATATGCAGATCGTTCAGTGTTTTCATACAGAGTACTGATGAAAAATGGGGTCAAGCTTTAGAGCTAGACCCCATATAAGTATTAAGCCTTTGATGTTTTCTCGGACTCGGACTGACTAACAGCCACTGACCAGATAATGAGACCAAAAGCGACCTTGTTCAACAGGTCTGCAAGGTTGTAAATAACATTCAATGCATTGGCACTTTGCTCTGGACCGGCGCCAGTGAGGTAGCCAAAAAAGTAGCCGATCGGATAAACAGACCAGCCAAACACAACGATCAAGCGCATTGCATTGAAAGCAGACTGGACTGCAATCGGTGCGCTGTCTGCATTGATCTTTCCTGCTTCACCCATAAAGATTTCATAGATGATGTAGGCCCAGCCGGCCATACCGATGATGAATGCTGGCAACACAGCCATGTAACCCGCCTCACCTAGGTAGCCGCCGACCAACATAACAAGTGTACCTACCATCAAGCGCCAAAAGACACCCGCTGGAACCTTGGTAATTGCTGACAAGATCAGATAGAACTCGATCATTAATAAGGGAACGGTGATCATCCAGTCAATGTAGCGGAAGACTGTGGGAGTTGAACCAGTGTTGACCCAAACATCACGCATATAGAAATAGTGAACAGCTGCGACTAGGGTGACCAAGCCAGATACTGACAGTGATGTTTTCCACTTTGGAGAAACTCTGTCGCGTTCCAAGAAGAAAAAAACCGTCGCAGCAACCAGAGTCATCGAGATGATCCAGAAAGAAATTCCCACAAAATCATCTTGTTGAAGATTCCCACCAGTTGCAGCGGCATTAGCTACGCCCGATATGAGCCACAGCGCGCAGCCGATAAGGGGTGCTGCTAACGTGAGTAGTAGTTCCTTAGTCCAGATTGGAGCAGTTAGCTTTAATACTTTATTCATTTTGTTTACCTATGAATTGGAAGATTGAGGTGAAATAAAAATTAGCCTTTAATTTTTGAACATAGTTTATAGGGTCAGACAAGCAAATTCTTAAGAAATAGTAAGTAACACGTTAAACGTTATTGACATCCAGTGAATTACTCTTTTGCAATGCTCTGGGGAATAAATAGTCACTATTTTGGTTGCAAACTATACTACTTTTTTGTTATATCACTAATTCAAATTTCTCGTTTGCCCGAAGCCAATACAATCTTACAAATATGCTCTAGCCGCTCTATATGTTCATAAGCTTGCCAAGGCGAAGCGTCAATCGCGACTACTCCGTGACCTTTAATACCCACTATGTCGTATCCAGTAAAACCGTTTTTGTCTAGTTTTAGACTCTCGTGACACTGGTCTGCTAATTCTTGACTAATGGGTTTTACGTCGCCGACATTTGGGGCGACTCGGGTGTATCGGTTGAGCTCGGGGAACGATGCACTGATAATGTTTAAGTCGATACCTGCATGCATAGCAGCGATGCAAAAAGTAGGATGGATATGCACTACAACTCTGACTTCGTTGGCGTGCTGACCCATTTCTCTTTGAAGACCGTAGTGAAGAGGAATTTCACCACTGGGTTTTAAGTTACTGCTTATAGTCGTGTACTCCATCTCCTCCCACATATCATCTAGTAGCTTAATTTTTTTGAACTGGTCGGGCTGTAAGGTCTGTTTTCTGACACCACTTGGCGTGACATAAAAATGATCTCTGTCGTGGTGGCGAATGCTGACATTGCCGTCTCTACTTGTAATCCAATTACGTTTATATGCATCAACCAAAATATCACAGATAGTTTCTAACATTATAAATTTAAGCTAGCCTAAAGATTCATATAAAAATAATGAAAATGAATAAAATCCAATAGCATTGTGCTATTTTTTGAATTAGATGTTATTTCAGGTTTTGTTTTTTAATAAATCGATATGTTGTTTATCACTCGAATTATAGATAGGCATTACTAGCCATTGATCTTCAGTATTTGGAGCATATTTTCTTTTGAAATATTTAGTGAGTAACCAAGTAATAAAAATCATGCTGACAATTAATATGTGGCCAAGCATGTTGTAACCAATAAACAGCAGCTCACCAAAGAAAAGTCCAAATGATAAACACCAAAAACATGACACTAATATACTTGTAAAGTATTTAATGTGAGGTGGCGCATGTCGAAAAAAATTTAAATTTGGGTTTAGTAAATTTCGCCCTAATTTAAATAAATAAAAGACGAATTTAAATAAACTAAACATATGCCCTTGATTAAGATAAATTAAACATAAAGCCTGATCGTTTTCACGATCAGGCTTTCAAAAATTACTTCGGTATGATTACAGTGTCTATCACATGTATAACGCCATTATCGGCAGTAATGTTAGTTTTAATAACCTTGGCATCATCAACCATAACACCCATCGAATCTGTAACTGTGAGCTCCGTACCTTGAAGAGTTTTTACCTTGCCTGCTTTTACATCGACTGCCATAACTTTACCAGCCACTACGTGGTAAGTTAAGATAGATTTAAGTTTAGCTTTGTCTTTAAGTAAGGCGTCTAAGTCAGCTTTGGGTATTTTTGCAAAAGCCTCGTCAGTAGGCGCAAATACCGTGAAGGGCCCTTTACCTTTGAGCGTCTTAACCAAACCAGCCGCACCTAAGGCTGTAGCCAAAGTTTTAAATGAACCAGCATCGACTGCTGTATCAACTATGTCTTTAGCTTGAACTGAAACTGCCATAGTCAAAGCACAAGTACCAACTACCAAATTCTTCTTCATACAAGGCCCCATTCAAAAAATTAAAATTAAAAATCAAAACCAAAGTACGCAATATTAATGACCTATGTGTGACAAATATGATAAATAACGCAGCTTGCGTTTTAAATTTTAAAGCTGTACTAGATAATCATTTATTACAAGTAATCGTTTGTCCTGTACTGCTATTTTCAAGCCAGTTGGATTTAGACGACAAAGCTGCGTAACGGATGTGAAACAGTAGTACTTTCAATTAAGCATACGTGAAATGATAGTTACATGTATGTATAGTCATTTAGCTCCTAAATGCATTGAATCAGTGCGGTCTCAGTCAAAAGTGTCTATAACAATATTTTGCGCTGATGATAAAATAATAAATTTCCTGCATTTCCATCTCTCATTCATAAATAAATTATATTTTTTAGGAAAAAAATGATTAGCGTAGTAATAGCTTCTTACAAATATGGCCATTTAGCTGCTCACTGTATTGAATCAGTCCTGTCTCAGTCAAAAATGCCTAGCACAATATTTTTTGTTGATGACGGCGCAAAGGATTGCGGCCATTTACCGTCTCTCTATCCAGAATTAAATTATATTTTTAGGAAAGAAAATCTAGGGATCGTAAATAATTTCCAAAACATCTTGGATAAGATCAACACAGAGTATGTTATGTTTCTTGGAGCGGACAACTGGTTAAGATCTGATGCCATTGAACTTCTGTCAGAAAAACGTACGGATATCGTCACATACGATATCGTAGTTACTGGCGAGCTTAAAGATGAAATTAATGAGCGCGCGCCACTCGAAGCTAAACGCTATCAAGGTGATTTATATTGGAGTAGATATGGTTTGCATCATGGATCAGTAATGTACAAAACTTGTTTAGCAAAACAAATCGGATTTTCAAACAACAATGCTATCCACCCGCAAGAAGATTGGAATTTATGGGATCAGATGATTAAACGTGGGGCATCAGTTTCCAGCATCAATGAAGGTCTTTTGTACTACCGTAGGCACAGGGAAAATTTTCTTAAATACACGACAGAAATAAATCAACTATCGCTAATACGACAAGCCAAAGCTAGACCTCTAGAATTAGTTGTAAATGATTATGTGATTTCAAGTAGAAAATACAACTCGGTTTAAAGATTAATGAAGCATTTGATGTGGAGTTTAAAACTCCGACCGTATTCTTGGGCAGTGATTCAATCGATCTTTGACTATCTTAAGCTCTTCACTGATTCGAAGTCAGTTTATAACCATCGACATAGAAAGTATTCAGATCATAAATCACTGAGATACTCGCGTCGACTCCCCCAAATCTTTGACAGCACTGATTCAATGCATTGAGGAGTTTAATGACTACACATACATGAAACTACTATTTTATGTACTCTCAAACTTAAGCATTATTATTTCAAATCCGTAGCGCAGCTTTGAAGCACCAATCCAACTAGCTCAAAAATATCAGGATAGGTCAATTACTTAAGCCACCCGGGTTCCACTTATTTAGTGAACAAATTATGGGGCGAATTTTGATGAATGATATTTGTGTTAAGCAACGGGTTCACTCCTTGCTGAAAAAGAAAGTTCTTCATCCGTACCGTGCTAGCAAAATTGAATGAAAACACATCTGGAGACTCCGCAGGAAATTCGTCAACAAATCTGGAAAGAGTTGGGCCGAGCCACTCAAGACCGGCATCACGCATGGCGCACACCTGTGCTTGCTACAGCTAGTGCAGATGACGTAGTAAACGCCAGAACAGTAGTGCTCAGAAACGTTGATGTACGTGCATGTCTACTACAAATTTTTACCGATGTACGTAGCGCCAAGCTAACGGAAATAACACATCAGCCGACGGCACTCTTTGTGTTTTGGAGCTCGCGTCTGCGCTGGCAACTTCGCGTTCGTGTAAGCATATTAAGACTCACTGATGGACCACAGCTAGAGTCGCTGTGGGAGCGGGTCAGACAGTCGTCTTCGGCGTCCGACTATCTAAGCCCTTCAGCACCCGGATCTCCGTTGTACCCCGATGCTTCTTTATGTCTCGACGCTAACCAGAAAATTTCAAATTTTGCTGTGTTGAACGCGCAAGTTCTTGAACTGGATTGGCTTGAGTTAGCAAGTACTGGGCATCGTCGCGCAAAAATAACTGCTGATACCTGGGACTGGTTAACACCCTGAATAAAAATTTATAAGCTGACTGGCCAAGCGCGGTGTGAATGGTTTTCGTGCGCCCTAATCCATTGCAAAATTTATCTCCTGCTTAGGTAACATAATCACTTTGTCTTTATACGATCCGGTTAATGCTTTTTTAAGTATTTTATAAATATCCAAATCAAACTCTGCGCTATCTGATTGTGCCAAGTCAAGCAATTCATCATGGTCGCTTGCCGTGCCCAGATAGCACCACTTATCAAGCACAATCATTTTTTCTCCGTCTCTAATTGCAATGGCGCTATTAAACGGCCACGTTTGTACCTTAAATAAATCCAGTGCATTTTTGAGTTGAAGATTGTGCATTTCAACGGAGGCAAGGCCGATACAGGCACCATCACATTTTTTCACCTGAAAGCCAAAACAGGGCTTTCCATCTACTGATTTTTCCAGGCCCAGTAAAGCTTCACACAGACGATATTTTTTTGCTACTGCAGCTAAATATCCGTGAGCTTCCTTCTTGCTATAAAACAGACCATATAAATTTTCTTGCAATCCAGGCTGTAAATTTTTATGGGTCACAAGACTTGGTTTTTGTATACCGGCCTCATCTTTTGTTAAGCTCCACGCACATAAGTCTTTCGAGCGACGAAGTTTAATGTTCATGCTAGGCATTCGTTCCTTGATCAACCGCGCTTCTAAAATCAGTGCGGCTAGTTCCCCGCCAGTTTCAATCCAATCGATATCATGAACTTGTAAGGAGAGTTTCATTTCCTTGCGCACTGAAAGCGCGCTTTGAAAATGTCCCATGACTCGGGTGCGCAGTGCAATACTTTTGCCGATGTACAGGGGTGCTCTGTTCTCTCCGTAAAAAATATAGCAACCAGGAGTATCAGGAATAGAGTCGATCAGTTCTTGGCTAATATTAGGTGGCAGACTTGCATTTCCAGTCAACTGCTCAACGGCGGCGAGTAATCGTTCTTTTCCTACGTATGTTTCACAGACTCGCCAAAACTGTAAAAGTAAATCAGCATCACCGAGAGCTCTGTGTCTGGCGGTGACTGTAAGCTTGTGTGCGTCAATGATTGTATCCAGATTGTGTCTTGGCTGCTCAGGGAAAAGTAAGCGCGACAACTTAACTGTACACAAAACCTTGGGACGAAATTCAATGCCCATCCTTTTGAAAGCAGCTTTGATGAAGCCGTAATCAAAGCGCGCGTTATGGGCAACAAATATTTTCCCTTCAAGTTCTTTTTTGAGTTGCAGAGCAATTTCATCAAAATACGGTCGACCCGCAACCATCTGAGGTGTTATACCAGTCAGTCGTTGAATATTTTGTGGGATAAAGCTTTGCGGATCGATCAGGTTTTCCCAAACAATCACTTCATCATTGCTTAGGGTTTTGATGCCTATCTCTGTAATTCGATCGCGCTCAAAATGTGATCCTGTCGTTTCAATATCCACGAATGCGAAGACAGGCGAGCTGATGGTTTTATTTTTCATAGGCTTACGTAACATCTGCGGTGGTACGTTAAGTACGCCCGCTTAATTGTTGTTTGCGATCGTGTACTTGCATCCGATTGTAAACCCGCACATCGGAACAACTTGAAAGTACGTGTAGCCCGGTTCATAACAAGATTTACACCTACTCAGACTAATCAATTGCTAAAGGTAGTTGGATTATCCGGTCTTGAAATATAAAAAAAGCCTGAGTAAGTGTATTGGGCGTGTTGGCACAGGTAAGCTTGAAAAAAGTGGGAGCACTTCAAAATTTACCAGGGTGGCGTAGCACGACAATGAATACTCAAACCTATATCCAACAAATTTGTTGGGCACTTTGTTGGGCACTTTTCTATGATCAGGATCTAGAATGAAAAAAAGCCAATCAGAAGAATGGCCTAACTGTTTGATTTTATTGGTCGGGGCGGCGGGATTCGAACTCGCGACCCCTTGCACCCCATGCAAGTGCGCTACCAGGCTGCGCCACGCCCCGACGAACTTCAAATTATATCAGAGGCATGACGCTTTGACTGATGCGACTAGTAACCAAGTCATATAAACGATAGATTCGTTTTTAGTAGTTCAGTATTCAATCAACTGCGACATAAAATTATCGACAATCGCGTTCTATTTTCTAGTGTAGATGCCCGGTGTTTTGTCCTACGTCCTCAGGCATTTCTGCGTGGACCATTTCTTCTGCCGAATCACAAAATAAAGGTGCGCCACAATCATCACAAAATTCAGGAGAAAAAACCGTATCTGCATTTTGTATTTTGGTTACGCCGGCTTCACGTAATGAGGCAACGATTTGCTGAAGGGGCGACAGAGGAGGAGGTAAGCCGGGCCGACGTGCTACATCGACTGGAGTTTCATCTTCAGCGCTTTCTTCGTCATATAGCGGCCAGACGACGCCGTAATACACATCTGAGTCGCTACTGAGACTAAAACTAATTCTGTATTCATCCACGCGCATAGCATTAGCTTGATCACCAATCGCTGCAACAATAGCTGACAGCTGATTGGCTTCAACCGATAGCGAGTGAGTAAGGTAATGAACAGCGGCTTTGAGTGAAATAGGTCGTACGGCCTTGTCCGCTTCGCGACACGCGACGTAATAAGAATCGGGGAGTAGTAAATCAATGCCACAACCAGGCAGTAAAACTTGTACGTTAGGTCCAGCTTGCGTTTGCCATTGCTCAAGCACGCTACGGCGACTAAGTTGCGTATTAATGCCAGCTTCCTCTTCTTCCCAACGCAGCAAGGGTTTTTTTATTTCGGCGGCGACGGCGATTAGCAGATAGCGTGTATCAGCCAAGAATGGTGCTGTTTCGGGTAGTTCGGTAGGTAGTTGTAGAGCTTTGCCATGTAACGCCGCATCGACCATACGCCGTGTGAGTAAAAACGTGTCGCAATAACTGCGGGGTAGTTGATCAATAGAGAACAGTGCGGGAGCGAGTGCAGCATGCGTCCCTTGCGCAATGATGTGCCCGTGCAGATGAGCCAAAACGGTTTGCATCTGCGCAGCAGATATCTGGCCGGAATAAATCGCATAGCGAGTCCAGGCAATGATAGGAACGGCTAGCAGTAATCCTTTGAAGACTTTGCCATCATGGCTCTGAGTACAGCTGGAGCTACTGGTTTCGACACCATCAAGCAGCACTTCATAAGCTAAAGGATCGGTATGAAACAAATGATCAAGCGCACTATCAATGGCCTGTTGTTGGTTGTTACCTAGGAGTTTTTCCAGGTTTTGATCGATAAGATTTTCCCAGTGACGACGTTCCAGTCGACTGCCTGACGTAGCTAGTGATTGAGCTAAGGTCGCCAGATTTTGGCTATCCGCTGAAAATTTTCTCGTAGGGTTTTTTAGCGAGCGACGCATGGTCATGTTCCGGTTGATGAGCAACGTGCAGATGGTCGATTGCGCCGCAAATTAGCTAGGTCACAACTAACCAGCTACAGGTTACGTGTGCGGCGACTGATCGGAACAGGATTGTAAAGTAAAGCAGGGCCTTTGAAATTAAAGCCCTGTTAACAATGGCGACGCTAGGGTCGCCATTAATTCATACGCTTTATTTTTTCTCTTCTGTTGCTGTTGCAGCTGGTGCAGTAGCTGCTGCAGGTGCGGTGTCAGGAGTTGCGTGTTCTGCTTGGCCTCCCGCTTCGCCTTGCATATCAACTTTGTCTCCCATTTTGAAGACAAGCGTCAGAGCGATCGCTGCAAAAATGATAAAAGCAACAAGGATTTTCCACATAAAAGTGTCCGTAACTGGTATGAAAATTAGTAATGAAAATTTACTCGGATAGAGAGTATCCCTATCCGAGTAGCTTTATAGCCTTAGGCGGCCAGAAGCTGGCGCAATACGAAAGGCAAAATACCACCGTGACGATAGTAGTCAACCTCAATCGGTGTATCAATACGCAGTAATACCTTCACTTGTTGGCTCTGGCCGTTAGCGCGCTTAATGACTAAGGTCACTTCCTGTTGCGGCTTGATGTCATGCTCAAGACCGATCAGATCGAAGCTTTCTTCTCCAGTAATCTTCAGTGTATCCACGCTATCGTTGCCGATAAATTGCAATGGTAGTACACCCATACCAACTAAGTTAGATCGATGAATTCGCTCGAATGAACGTGCAACGACAGCTTTGACGCCGAGCAGTTGTGTACCCTTAGCGGCCCAGTCACGTGATGAGCCGGTACCATATTCTTCGCCAGCGAAAATCATGGTGGGAACATCATCAGCAATGTATTTCATTGCGGCGTCATAAATCGACATTTCCTGACCGCTAGGCTGGTGAAGGGTAATGCCGCCTTCAACGCGTGCGCCATCAGGTTGTGCAGGGATCATCAAATTTTTAATCCGCACGTTTGCGAAGGTGCCGCGCATCATGATTTCGTGATTGCCACGACGTGAACCATACGAATTGAAATCAGCTTTCAATACGCCGTTTTCTTGCAGCCATTTTCCGGCTGGGCTCGATTCTTTGATCGAGCCTGCTGGAGAAATGTGATCGGTAGTGATTGAGTCACCAAATACACCAAGTGCTCTAGCCGATTGAATGCCTGTTGCAGCAGCTTTTGGCTGCATAGTGAAATTTTCAAAGAAGGGCGGCTCAGCGATATAAGTTGACTTAGGCCAGTTATAGATTTGGCCTTCAGCGACACCCGTGATGTCTTCCCATAACTTACCCGGTGCACCTTTCACATCCGCGTAATTGGCTTTGAAGGTTTTCGCATTCATAGCGAATTTCATCAGCTTTTGAATTTCTGCGCTGGTAGGCCATACATCACCGATATAAACGTCTTGCCCATTTTTACCTTTACCCAGAGGTTGAGTCATCAGGTCAGTAGTTACATTGCCAACGATCGCATAGGCAACCACGAGCGGCGGCGAAGCTAAAAAGTTTGCACGAATGTTAGGGTGAATACGTGCTTCGAAGTTACGGTTGCCCGATAACACAGCAGTAGCTACCACATCGTTTTTGACGAT
>Ga0315905_10002820_pt1 | contig 18168 bp, 29 predicted proteins | sample LakEriMetagenome_5_FD_203522 | JGI IMG/M metagenome (GOLD analysis project Ga0315905, IMG submission 203522) | Freshwater fungal communities from buoy surface, Lake Erie, Ohio, United States - Buoy 4 MA121 | ecosystem: Environmental > Aquatic > Freshwater > Lake | place: USA: Lake Erie, Ohio... | reverse complement strand
CAAGGCTACGATGTAGTCCTCGATGAAGTAATTCATCTCCTCATGTTGGAGTGCCATTGGCTCTACAATCTTTCTGATGTTCTCTTCAGTTAGCGTGGTGTACAGGATGCATTGGTCACCCTCCCAGTTGTTAATCTTTAATTTGAATACATTCATTGGTCTATTAAGTTTGAAAATTGTGCAACAATAAACTGCTCGTATGTTACTAGCCTATCTTTTTTGGGTATACTTTTGTATGCTTTCTTTAAGTCATTGTCGAACTTAGTAACGAAATCATACATCAATCTTAGTACATCCGAATCAAAATCATCAACCCATAGCGGAGTATTATCCCCTACATAAGCATTGAAAGTATTGTACTCTAGGTAATCTATTGCATCTTCCTCAGACATACCTTCAGTCTGAATCAAAATGTCTACACATTTCCTCCTAGAGTATACAACCTTCCACATGTTGGGCTCGAATCCAATAATCGCATCATCAAATCCATCCGCAAACAATACCTCATCGTATGATTCTAAAATCTTATCTCTCATTAGTTCTCTGATATGTTATTGAATGGATTGCCATCAGCCATGATGTTCATTAGATGATTGGTCGCTAGCATCAGCACGATGTTGTAATCCACTGACCTGTGCATCATCTCGCTGACCTCACTGGCCTTTTTTAAATCATCAGTAAATACCATGGTCAGCACTGAAGCCAACTGCCCAGCATACTTGTGTTGTTCTACTCCAAGAGCATCTGCCAAGGAATTTTTGTCGTGGTTGAATGTCATTCTTCTTTTCTTTTTAAGTTTAATTCCTCTGCTGCTGCATCAATTGCATGCCAAATTGTATCCATGACATAGCGATTTGTCAATCCCATGTGCAAGATTTTTTGTGCCATGGCATCATCACATTCTAACACCCACGATTTTATATCATCGATGTGCCATAGGTTGGCTACAAAGTAACCATTCCTCTCTAGGATATTCTTAGCATCCTCAATCCTTAAGTTCTCTTTTGCGTAGTCCAAGACCTCTTGCTTGGCAGTCTCGCTTGCTGGGTTAAATTTCATATTGTTGCTAGTTTAAGTACACGATGTCCAAGGAATCCATAGTTCCCGAACTCAATAAAGTTTGTATCTGCATCCACCAGTTTGGTGACCATTACTATCTGGCCTTGCTCAGGAATATCTCCCACCAGAAATGAGTTGTCTACTACAATCACGGCATCCCCTAAATTAAGGGGAGTGCCATGCATATCTTTGTGTATGTTCATTAGTTGTATGATTTATAAATTGTTTCTAGGTCATGTGTGTTTTTTACAAAAGGGAATTCCTTTAGCCATTCCTCCAATGGTGGAAGTTCATCCTCCATTAGTTGCTCAATCTCAAATATGAATGAGTCGTAATCGAAGTGATACAGCCCTTCCAGATAGTCGTAGCATTCATCCTTCTCACCACTCCCATCAATCGTGTACCGACCAGCAAAGTAACTCCCAGATTCATTGTAATCATTCTCGCAATCAACTCCATACTTCTCATGTAGCAGTTTGAGAAACCCATTGCATGGTGCCCATGCAGTCTGAATGGTCATGATGATTTGGCCATCTTCAAAAAAGAAATCATCCATGTTGATGTCCACATCCCACTTGCATCCCCACCTGTCGCAGTTGGTGTTGTACCAACTTTCGATGTACTCACTCTCAGTTTGGCCCTCGGCAAGTTTCCCTACCAAGAGTTCAAACATGCGACCACCTTGGTTCTCTTCCAAGATTTCTCTTACGGCAGTGACTCCCTCACCCCAGATATTGATTTGATTGTTGCACCAGTTTGGCATAGTATTTTATTTAGTTAGTTCATTTATTTCTTTCTCATCCACCACCGACTCCGATATGAAATCGAATCCATGATTCTTTCTTAACTTCTCCAATGCAGGCAAGCATGCATCGTAAGTTTCTTCGCTGTCAAAGATTGCCACCAGTTCAGCGTATCCTCCTGTTTCAAAATATACTTTTACCATAGTTTATTCGTAGATTTTATTGTTTATTTCATTTATGTGTTTGAGTTTGTATTCTTTAGTACATACATTGTCCAGCATGTCCCAGATTTTAGTATTCAATTCACTTCCAAACAATACCTTTTTTAGTATTTCTCTTGCAGTTTTTTCTTCACATGGATAATGTCTGGTAACATCTTCTACTGACCACAATGTATCAATAATGAATCCCTCTGATTCAAGTAGATTCTCTGCATTTTTTATGTGATGCACATCCTCAAAGTTGAATCCTATCGCTGGCCTAGGATGGTCTGTAAATACTTGCTCGTATTCAACATTGCACTGCTCCAATTCCAGTTCGTACATGTCCACATCTTGAAACATCTTCTCGGCCTCATATTCATTCTCTGCCCATACTTCAAGGTAGGTCTCATACTTACGTACCATCTTGAACTTGTACTTCTTGGAATCTTTTTTCTCATCCATAGGGAATCCGTAATATCCCTTCCATTTTAAATCGTCAATCACAATCTGTGGAATGTATTCTCCTGTATGCTGGAGATATTTTTTTCCATCAAAGTCTATTACACCATGGTACAAGACCATGTCCCGATGTCTGCAATCCCATGCAATGCTGGAATTGTCCTGCTCACTTAAGTTGATTTCTACTTTTAAATCTTTCATAGTTTTATAAGATTGTTGTTCCAATTACTTTTACTCTGTCTTGATTTTTGTCCATCCATGCCAGCCAATTGTCCAGATGTTTATCATCTTTGAACTCCTTGGTCTGGCTGAATGTACCACCATAAATCCCTCGCATGTGTATTACTGCTTTCATATTAATGTTCTAAGATTTGAATATTTGTTTTACCTTTTCGCATGCCTGAGCATAGCCCACATTTCTCACATGTAGACCTGTAGCCCATCTCTTTGCTGGCAGGACATGAAACAGCATTCGCAATACTATTTTTGACTGCCATGAATGACCTGTAGCCCAATTTTTTGGCCATCTCTGACTGGCCTACACTATGTGTACTTGCCATAAAAAACTCTGAGTACTCAGGCTTTTTTGCCCATTGGTGAGTATATCCTGTATGGGACTTGGATAAGTTCACCATGTTGGATACCATGTCAATCGGCAGTAATGTTGGTTCGCCATACGTACCAAATCTGATGTACCTATTTGCAGACATCTTCAATACCTTATCGCTAACTTCTCTAATCTGAGGAATCGAATTGCTTCTGAACTCTCTTGCAATACTTCGCATCATGGATAGGAATCCAGAATACTGATTGTATTTGTGAGTATAGCATTTCAGATATCCCCTGAAGGGACAATCGAAACATACAGAATCTGCCAAGTCAAAAAAGACTTTTGGATTCACCTTCTCATTACTTGCAACATAGTCCAATTGGGCTTTGCTGAATGAGTAAACTTGCAAGATTTTATCCTTGCCATTGGAGATTTTTCCGTTTGAACTTTTGCCCAATCGGAAGACGATGATTGCATCATCTTTTTGTGCAGTTACTCTCATAGATAGATAGATTAAATTAAAATAGAAGCCATGGCAAGAATCGAACTTGCCCATGTTCCAAAATGGCTTAGGATAGGATGTAAACTCCAATCATGTATCCGAAGATTAGCATTGGAATGAATGCTATAATCGTGTAGATAATTTTACCTAGTTTTCTCATTTCTTTTTGTAGTTAGGATTGAAAATAGAAAGATAAATGCTGTTCCAGATAGGATAATGAACAGGTCTTGAAGGATGTAGTAAGTTCTCATTTTTAAGATAGTTTAGGTAAGAAATATTCGTCTTGGTTATTTAATCCAACATAGTCATGGATGATGGTCATAAATACTGCTTCTGGGCAGTTATCATCCATCCATTTCAACTTGTCATAGTACTTCTCTAATTCCATAGAGATGTCAATTATAAGAAATCGACCATGTGTTTTTTGTAAATGCTTGTTTACAATTTCGAAAGTTTGTTTGAAGTTTTTCATTCTTTGATTAATTAGGTTAAAGTTTGTTCCATGTCGCAATCGAATGCCACATCCAAGATGCATGGAATGTTGTACTATTTGTACTCAGATAAGTACTTATCCAAGCATTTGTCAATTGTTTGATAGTCCAGATTATTTGTTACGTATTTGGACATCAACAAGCAATTGTCATCATGCCTGAATCCAGTAACTGCATGCACAATTTCATGTGCTACAATCTCAGGTAGATTTTTGTCATTTACCCATTGAGACGATATGTGGATGATGTTTTGGTTTAACCATGCATAACCACATGCTGAATTCTCATTTGGCGGATTAACAATTCTAACTTCGATTCTGGGCAGTTTAGAATAGGTTTTCTTTATCCTGTAGATTTCGTCAATGACTAATCTACGAAGACCATATAGTTCGCTGGTCATTGATGGCATAGTAAAACCGTAATCTGTTTTTTGCTTTCTCATAGTTTGTTTGTTTAGATTAAATTATCGTCCCCATTTACAATCGAATGCAACACCTATAGTGATGGGGATATAAAAAGCCACAAAGGAAAGTCCCCTGTGGCTAATAATTTCGTCTAGTCCGAATGGGATAACATGCTATTGCATCCTATCTTTATTTACCGTTTGCATCCATTGGAATGCATCGCCATACCTATCTCTGTGGAGTCTTTATACTTACCATAGGCTGTAGGTTTGTCATGCCCGACTACAGGCAGAAGAGAGTCCTAACTCCCAGCATCGATGTGATTCCGTTTGAATCAGTTTCGAATGATGTTTCAAAGATGTGCGATTAATATTTCATATGCAAGAGATGCATCAAAAATATTTCAATTATTTTTTAATCTTTATCATAACTCATTGATAATCAGTGAGAAAAATTTACATAAAGTTTAGAATAAAATTAGATGCAAACTTTGGACTGGGGATTTAATCTCCTTCCTCCTGTTGTCTACAGAGAAAAAAAGTTTTGAGGATTTCTTGGGGATTCCCCAAATGTACCTTGGGATTCTCTTGTGATTCTAGAAGTTGACTGCTGGTCAATTATCCTGCATGTGTATGCGATGGAAGGAAGGACTAGTGGACTGGGACTAGGGGACTGCATGACCATGGGATAGGGGACTGGGGACTGGCTGCCATTGGGACTACAGGACTGCCAGCAAAAAGCCAAAAAATCTGGCAAGGCCTTGGGGACTGCCTACCCTACCCTAGCAAATAAAATCGCTTTCCGTTTTCGTGCCGGATCGTAAAACCTGCTGTATTACCCCCACACTCATATCATCTAAATTCTTATATTTGTGCATGTACGATGGACTAACAATTAAGAATGGTCGTTTGATAAATGATCGTCCTAATGGAATCAGTGGTATTCAGGAGGCTCTTGATATCAAGAAGACTATGAAGAAAGCCAAGAAGCTTGAGATGTATTCTGAGGCTGTGTCACTAGGTATCCAGAAAGCAGAAAATGTCGAAGATATCAAGGAGATGTTTTTGAAGTAACAGTTTTTTGGGTTTACAAGAGAGGGGACTTTTAATGGTCCCCTTTCTTTTTTCCCATTATGCTAGATTATCTGACATGGCATGTACGAAAATATGTCGTGTAACTTATTGATTATCAATCTACTGATAGATTATGTCGATTTTTTAACTGATTCTAGATTCATAGAAAATAATAGAGAGAGAATAATATATATATATATATAGGGAAGGAAGAAATTGACATGGAATCGGTGTTCCATTTTTTCATTATATTTGTGTACACTAAAACCAAAAAACAAGATGGAGAAATTTTTAAGTATCCCCGTAACAAACGAGCAGAGACAATTGCTTTCTGCAACAGGTATTGTATTAATTGTGCAAGCGTCAACAACGACTGTCACTGTACACTACAAGTCAAGCACAGGAACTGATGTTGTGACAATTACTCACGCGGCCGCTGGTGCTGGTGATGAGTCTATGCGTGATGCTATCCAAGCTGCTGTTATCAGTGCATTGGGTACATCATGGACGTATGTAGCATTTGAGGTTAATAACCTACCGTTTGCTGTATCAGGTATTGCAATTGCTTAATATCCCTGATTTATTGAAAGAGCCATTCTTCGGGATGGCTTTTTTTGTTTTATATAAAATTTCTTTAGATTTGGTAAAATTTAAATCAAATGGAACCTAAGGATTTATTCTTTGCCCAAGAGGGCAGACTGAAGTTAATCTCTGGCATCAAGAAGATTGCCGGAGCGGTAAAGAGTACGTTGGGACCTTATGGTAACACGGTACTCATTGAGAGTCCACATCACACACATGGTATCACAGTAACTAAAGATGGTGTAACTGTCGCTAAGGCGGTTGACTTAATTGATCCTGTTGAGAACCTTGCGGTGAACATGATGAAGGAGGCTGCTGATCGTACGGCTAATTCTGCTGGTGATGGTACGACTACTGCAATTGTGTTGACTGAGGGGTTGGTGTTAGGATGGTTGGAGCAGTTTGGTACCACTGAGGTGAATACCACTGAGGTGTTGCGAAACATTCATACTCTAAGTGAGAAGGTGATTGAGAGTTTAAAGAAGAAAGCAAAGAAAGTATCACCATCTATGCTACTAGACGTAGCCACTATCTCTGCTAACAATGACCGTGAGGTAGGTAAGATTATCTCTGACGTGTACAAGGATGTTGGTAAGAATGGGATTGTTACCGTTGAAAGAAGTCAGACTACAGACACCTATGCTGAGACCACTCAGGGGTTGAAGATTGATAGGGGATATATGAGTCCTTTATTCATCAATGACCAGAGCAGAGATGAGTGCGTGTTTGAGGACGTGCATGTGTTGGTTGCTGATATTGAGATCGGGAACATTTTGCAGATTGAGAATGTATTGAAGCCAATTATTCAGGATGGTAAGAAACTATTGATCGTTGCACCATGCCATGTGAACGTAGTGAATACATTTGCTGCTAACGTGATGAAGAATAATCTTAAGTTGTGTGTGGTGCAGCCACCAAGCTTTGGTTACAAGCAGCATGAACTGATGCAGGATCTAGCGGTTAGTGTAGGTGCTACCTACTTTAGTGAGAAGACTGGAGATGACCTGAGTCAAATTAGTATTGATGACTTGGGACATGCGTCTAGAGTTGTGGTTGGTAAGGACAAAACCATTATCCTTAAGTCTGACTTGAAGATCGACACTATTAAGGTCGATGAACGAGTATCACAACTATGGCAAGCCCACAAGGCTGCGAAACGAAAGGCTGACAAGGACCACTTGCTAGAGCGGATCGCCTCCCTAACGGGAGGCATTGGTGTAATCTACGTAGGTGGGAACACTGACTTGGAGCAGAAGGAGTTGTACGACCGTGTTGATGATGCAGTGTGTGCTGTTAGATCAGCATTAGAGGAGGGTATACTTCCTGGGGCTGGAAAAGCATTGTTAGATGAGACTGCTACGTTGTTACCAACTGGTAGCTTCCACTACAGCGTTGAGTACAGTGCAGCGGTGAAGATCTTATCGAATGCGATGATGGCACCGTTCCAGCAGATCCTTGCAAATGCAGGGTTAAAGCCAAGCGATGTGTACAAGGAGGCGATGCCTGTGGGGCATGGCTACAATCTAAAGACAGGTCAAAGTGGTGACTTGATTAAGATGGGTGTTATTGACCCACTGAAGGTTACACGTAGTGCATTGCAAAATGCAGTGAGTGTAGCGACAACTATTCTATCAACCAATGCCATCATCACGATGGCTAGAGCTTATGAAATACGATAATATGGAGCAGGTACTAAATCCGTTTGGCTACGGCCAAGCAACTCGAGTAATTGACGAGAACCGAAAGACATCTGAGAATTGGGTAGAATACCTAACCACCTCAAAAGTGTTCGTTGAGAATGAGTTCTACGTTCTATTTGATGATGGGCTACTGGTTAAGAAGGGACGATCCAAGTTCCGGACAAGCCAGTATATAAATGGTGATCGGTTCAAGTCCTTTACAAAACACTATGAGAACGCTTAAGTCATGGGTGATTGTTGTAGGAATGGCTGTGGTGTTTGCACTGCTGGTGATATGGTGGTACGAGTTCCTGAGAATGTGATGGAGGCACCATTTGCAATTAAGGTAGGCGAGGTACTTGAGCAGATTGAGCGTATGCTCATTGACAAGAACCGTAAGTATGGTAACTCAGCACTAGAGCCACTAGGCGTGTTCAGTCAGTTGTCCGCAAAAGAAGGACTACTGATACGAATTGATGACAAGTTGAAGAGAATTAAGAACGGAAGCCTAGAGAAGGACGATGAAGACGTGGTGAATGACCTAATTGGGTACCTAATCCTGTTAAAGATTCATGCATAACGTAAAATATATTTTACAAATGAGTGACTTATCGTTCATTGTGGTTTATATTATGGGTTAATGTAGTAGACATACTACTATATTTCGGCACACTTTCCAATAAGTTGCCAAATGTCGCAAAGATTGTAGGTTTTGGCGAAACATTTCGGATATTTTCCGAGTAACTACCTATAAGTTTACAAATTTTAAACCTTTATAAGCCTATAAGTTATGAACATAATACAAGTTGATTTTCCAGCTAGCCAATACATAGCAGAGGAGACTCCTAAAAAGCAGATTTATTTGCATCATACAGCAGGAAGCCCTAATGGTGTGGGGACATTTGGATGGTGGGCATCTAATACTGAGAGAGTTGCTACCTGTGTGTCCATATCAGGCATTGGTAAGGGCTGTGTAGATGGCCAGATTGTTCAGGGATTTAGCTCAAAGTTTTGGGCATACCACCTAGGATTGCAAAAAACTACGTTTAGCAGTCGTAAGATTCCTTTTCAGCAACTAGATAAGATCAGTATAGGCATTGAGATATGCAACTGGGGTAATTTGAGAGAGTCCAATGGAAAGTTTTACAATTACGTTGGTAAAGAAATGACTGATGGGATTATAAAACTAGACAAACCATACAAAGGATTTACTTATTTCCACAGTTATACCGATGCTCAGATAGAATCTGTAAAGCAATTGCTGTTGTTATGGAATAAAAGGTACAACATTCCACTAGATTACTGCGAAGATATCTGGGATATTACACCAAGAGCATTAAAAGGAGAAGCAGGTGTGTTTACTCATAACTCAGTTAGGAGAGATAAGATTGACATCTACCCTCATCCAAAAATGATTGAGATGTTAAAGAGTTTAAAATAGTTTTTTAGCTACTCCAATCTGGTGAATACGCTGCAATGGCTGGTACTGGTACTGGAATAAGTACTTGTTGTCTAGGTAAGAGGCGGATGCACTGGGTTGTAGTAGTGAATTTACTCCTACACCTAGGTAAAATCCCTTAGGCTTTTGTACAATATTCTTTGTTTCTGTGTTTGTGATTGTGTTTGTAACTGTAGGTATTTTAAAATCGTTCGTAACGCTCATTTTAAGTACCTCTCCGAGGACTTCTCCGCTCACATAGGTGTTGCCATACTCGAAAGGAGTTGTCGTGCTGAAGGCTTTAATATTGGGCTTGTTGTTAATTAGTATTGTATCCCTAAGAACCTGAGTTTTTATTTTGTTTTTTGGGATATATACCGTGTCTTTGACCTCTAATATCAAAGTGTCCGTTTTTGTCACGGTTTCAAACTTATAGATTGTCTCTTGCTCAGGCTTAGGGTATATAATAAATGCAAGTATTAAGCCAGCCAAAAAAGATAAGGTAGCTATTTTGATTCGCTCATCATCTAATAGTTCTTTCATTGTTCGATAAATAAATTGTCTTCTGCTAATATTTTTCTTAACTCTTCACGGCACCATTTATAAGCCTGATAGGTTTCATCAGATAATTCTTTGTACTTCATTTCAGAACGAAGTAATTGGTCAAAGTCCCAGATGGCACTTTTATAATTACTTCCATTTATAGCAGACTGAAAATCTCTATTGTCTTCAGGTAGGTTGAATTCTAATACCGCTTTCATAGTGGAAACTTACAGCTGTCTACTAATAGCTCATAATATCTATTATCTTTTCTGTTTACTTCTCTTCCTGCTAGAGTCAAGATCCTCCCTCCTGTAGGTTTTACAGGAGCCCCTCTCTCAACGTGCCAACCAAAGGCTCCATCTTGATACTCTTCTTTATATGATCCTGTAATGGCTAGGTGAATCTGCTTGTGCTCTATCTCAAATACTTTTTTTCCTTGGTTGAAGTGGATTGAATCCCTCACATCATTGCGGCTGGAGTTTTCGTGTATGTGTCCCATAATAAATATGTCCATGTTCTCATACATCTCCAGTGAACGTGTAAGGTTGATAGCTCCTTTTGTAACTATACCTCCACCTCCAGATCCGTGGAAGTACTTTAGATTCTTACTCATCACTGTATTACCATTGATGTTGTATCTTAGTACAATCCATCCTCCATATCCACCAGTCTGAACGCTAGTCTTGTTGGTGTAGTTAAGAAGGTCCACGAATCTTTGTAATGGATCAGTCTCTAAGTTCTTTATGATTGCAGTCTCATGGTTACCATAACCAATTACGGTTAGTAGATGTGCATAAGGAGACCACCATTCTACTGCATCTTCTATGACAGCGTCAATATAGTTTGCTTTGTTGTGTTCAGGAAGAATGTCCTTCTTGTTTCTTCTAGGATCGTACTTTCCTTGCATGAGGCAGAAGAAGTCACCATTGATTTGAATTGGAATACTATGCTTTAAGCAGTAGTCTAGGTGATCCTTTAGCTTATCTCTATCGCATTTGGGATTGTCCCAGTGAATGTCTGATAGTAATGCTATTCTAGTTTCTTCTTTACTAAGTTCAAGTACGTGAACATTTCTGCTAACCTTTTTTAGATTCATCAGAACATTTTTTGTTGTCCATAAAGTTACCACTTTTTTTTATTTTCCAACTATTTGCTATATTGGCAACATAAATATAATACGATGGCAGTAAACGAGAGGGACCTAAAGAACTTTATTGATGGGCTTTTAATCGGGTTCTTCTTTGGAATTACTGTCGCAACCATTTTAATTTTAACGCTCACATGAAGGCGATAGGAAAGAATATTATCATCAAGACTGTTGATGAGGAAGTAAAAACATCTTCAGGACTAGTACTATCTGGTGAAGATACCAACCAGTTGAGATATAAGCGTGGCGTAGTCATCAACTCAGGAACTGAGGTGAGTGCTATTAAGGCTGGTGATGAGGTGTACTACGATAAGGCTAACAGCTACGTGATGATTGTCAATGATGAGCACTGCGTCATCATTCAGGAACGTGACGTAGTTCTTGTCCTGTAACTCTATTCTCTCTAATCTCCCGATTCATCATCTTAATCATATCCTTGTAGGGCTTTTCTGATGGCTTGACATTCTTTTTGAATAGAGGATTGTTACACAGAGTCTCTGGGATTTCCTCTCCCTCTATTTTTTTGTACATAGAGTTAACCATTCTCTTTGCTTTATAGGATAGTGAGTATAGTGCCTTGGATCTCATGGCAGGTCTACCTGGTTGTTTGGTAGAGAATAGTTCTATCCATCCTAAACGTTTGAGTTTCTCGAATCTTTCAATGTCCCAAGTAAAAAGCTTTTCATATTCTTTGAATGTGGTTGCGTTGAAGTACCTTTCAGAGTACAGGAACAGTAGCATATCTATGTCTGCTTGAGTTAGGTTGTGTTTTACCTTGAAGTAAGTTCGTATTACCTTCCAGTATTTAAGGTAGTCTCTTTGATTTGATTTCATTTTTATTATTACATTTGTAAACAAAGGTAAACATAAAACTCATGAAACCCTGTACACAAAAAGTTAAAACCGCAACCTCTTACAAACCAAAAACAAAATGAAAGGAGATCAAATGATGGCCATGGGTATGCCCAAGGCTGCTGTCCTAGGTGGACCAAAGAAAGCCGCTGCTAAGAAAGCTAAGGCTGTAGTTAAGAAGGCAGTAAAAAAAGCTATAGGTAAAAAGAAGTATTAATGGCTGAAAAGTCTAAGATGAAATGCAATCGTGTCGTTGCCTCTGACAGACCCGGCAAGAAGAGAATGGTTAAGGCTTGTGCTAATGGACAAGAAAAGCTAATCCACTTTGGTGCTGAAGGTTATGGTCATAACTATTCGGCAGCGGCACGATCTTCATTTAAGGCTAGACACAAGTGCGGTACTGCTACAGATAAACTATCTGCTAGGTACTGGGCATGTAAGAACTTATGGGCAGGTCCTGGAGGATCTACCAAATCATCACCTAAAAGCAAGAGAGGTAAGTACTAATGAAAGATGCTTGTTACAAAAAGGTAAAGGCATCGTATGATGTATTCCCTTCTGCTAGGGCATCTCAGGCTATTGCTAAGTGCAGGAAGGCATCTGGCAATGTGACTAAGTCTGAGAAGGGTACAAGCCTAAAGCGTTGGGAGAAAGAAAAGTGGAAAGATACTAAGACTGGTAAAGCTTGTGGTGCAGGTGGGCGTAATGAATACTGCCGACCTACTAAAAGAATATCATCGGAGACACCAAAAACTAAGAGTGAGATATCACCTGCTAAACTTGCAGCAAAAAAAGTTGAAAAAAGTAGAGTGGGTATGGGTAAAAGAATTTCCAAAGTTTAACTATATTTGTTCATCATTAAAAATCAAATCAAATGGCACAGAAAGTAACAAAGACAAACGCTGAATTGCTAGAGTTAGTAAGAGCGTTGAACGTAACATCTACTGAGAAAGGCAGTAAGGCAGAGGCAAAGATTAAGAAGATTGTAGAAAAAATCAAGCCTCTATTTGACCAGTACAATGAGAAGCGTGAAGATATTCGTCTCGATCATGCTCACACTGAATCCAACGGTGTGTTAGAATTGAATGAGAAGGGTGAATACAAGTTCACTAAGGATGGGATTAAGGCTATGTCTAAGGACATGAAATCATTGCTTGATGAGACATTTGAGTTCTATCAGTTTACTTTCTCAAGTGAAGGTATTGAGAACTTTAAGTTCTTAGCAGGATGGGTTGAAAGCATTGAGGCTGAGCAATCTGTTGAAGAAGTTGAATAAATTATTCATCTAAACACAGTAAGAACGGCATCAGTCTTAATTGGTTGGTGCCATTCTTTCTTATAAAGAATATGAAAAGCAAAGGACTAGGAGATACTATAGAGAAAGTAACTACAGCTACTGGAATTAAGAAAGTAGTTGAGACTGTTGCTAAGGCCGCAGGAAAAGATTGTGGCTGTTCAAAAAGAAAAGATGCACTTAACCGTGCGTTCCCATATAACGAAGATTAATTAATAAGATCATGGCATATCAAAAATTACAAGCATCAAGAGCAGCAGAAGTAACTAAGAGTGATACTGTTAACATTCCAAGTGTATCTACTGAAAATGGATCAGGGAATAATGGCTGCGTACTATACGTTGGTACTGGAGGAATTCTTCGAGTGCTAACAGCAGGAGGAGATGACATTACATTCCAGAATGTACCAAATGGAACCTTCATTCCTGTACAAGTAGTTAGAGTTTTTGCATCTACTACAACAGCCTTAAATATTGTAGCACTATGGTAATCGGAATTATTATCAGCATCTAACATGGCAAAGGCGATAGTAAGCAGCACATTTAGGAAGAAGCATAAGAAGAAAGGCTTAGCTGCTAAGAATTCTACTAGCAGCAATAAGGGGAGCAAACTTTATAAGAAATCTTATAAAGGACAGGGAAGATGAAATATCTACAATATCTTTTCGGCTCCATACTTTTATTTTTTGTTCCAATACATGGGCTTCTTGTTGCTGTTGCTATGGCTATTACTCTTGATACCTTTACAGGAATATTCAAGTCAATTAAACTTCACGGTTTGAAAAGTATTAGAAGTAGAAAGTTGTCTACTATAATTAGTAAGATGCTTCTCTATGAGGTTACAGTTCTTTTACTTTTCCTTATGGACAAGTATTTATTGAATGAGTTTGTAATTTTATGGTGGGACATTGAGTTTATGTTTACCAAAATGTGCGCTATAGTTCTTATATTTATAGAGCTAGTATCAGTTAAGGAAAACATAGAGGAAGCTTATAACATCGATATATGGAATATGCTCAAGCGTTTGTTGAGCAGAGCCAAAGAATTTAAGTCTGATATCGATGACTTAAAATAAAATTCGAATAATGGCAAAGATAAGTTCATACCCCATACTATCAGACCCTACCATCAATGACATTTTAATTGGAACTGATGTACAGGATCTGAATATCACCAAGAACTTTTCAATAGGTTCTATAATTGATATAATTGGTAATGAGTTCGTGCCATACGTTGGGGCAACTGGGAACGTAAACCTAGGTGCATTTAATATTACATCCTCCTCATTTATTGTTGCAGGAGGGCTTTCCTCTCAGTTTTTAAAGGCAAATGGAACTCTTGATTCTACGGTCTATGTACCTGCATCAAGAACGCTTACGATCAACTCTATAACATTTGATTTAAGTGCTAACAGATCATGGAGCTTAAATACCATTGATACATTAACTACTATAGGTACAAGCGGTGCTGCTACTTATATTGGTAAGACTCTTAATATTCCTCAGTATCAAGCTCAAGGAAGTTACATCACTCAACTTAGTGGAGAGGCTACTGCTGTTGGACCTGGCAATGCTACTGTTACATTAAGTAATTTGGCTGTAATAAGTAAAATTCTTACTGGGTTAAATATCACTGGGGGAACTGTTACTGATACAGACAGCATCCTTACTGCATTTGGTAAGGTACAGAACCAGATAAATGGGCTTGCTGGTGGTGTTACTTATCAGGGTACATGGAATGCTGCTACCAATACACCTACTCTTACTAGTTCAGTAGGTACAAAGGGATACTACTATGTAGTAAGTGTTCCTGGAAATACTAACTTGAATGGTATTACTGACTGGAGACTAGGAGACTGGGCTATCTTTAATGGATCAACATGGGAGAAGGTAGACAATACCGATGCAGTTGTTAGCGTTAATGGATACACAGGAGCAGTTGTGCTTACGTTTAGTGATGTCGGAGCACCTCCAGCAACAAGAACGCTTACTATTAATGGTACAACATTTGACTTATCTGCTGATAGATCATGGACTGTAGGTGATGTACGTACAGATCAGACTTATTCTAATCCGACTTGGATTAATTCACTTGCATGGGGTAAGATTACAGGTACTCCTACTACCCTAGCAGGATATGGCATTACAGATGGAGTATCAAGTAGTAGGACATTAACTATAAATGGGCAATCTTTTGACCTTAGTGCCAATCGTACATGGTCAGTAGGTACAGTAACAAGTGTAGGTACTAGTGGTCCATTGACAGGTGGTACCATTACAGGATCAGGGACAATAGGTATTACGCAGGCAGGGGCAAGCTCAGATGGATATCTATCTAGTACTGACTGGAATACATTTAATAATAAGCAGAACGCTTTAACTAATCCTGTAACAGGTACTGGTACTATTAATACTCTACCAATGTGGGGTGGTGCTACATCATTAGTTAATAGCCCATTATCTTATGGACCTGATACATTTAATTTCCAATACAATAGCGCAACCGGTGGTACGGTAAACTTTACAAACATTGGATTGACTACGTACACGTACTCAATTCAGATGAATAATTTTGGTTCTCCTAGGTCAACTGTACACAGCTATACTGATGGCATAGTAGTTCAGTCTATTGGTGGTACACAGGTGTCTAGAGTGTTTGCCAATGGCAACACAATACTTGGGGCTGGTGTAGTAGACAATGGGTACAAGCTTGAGATTAGTGGTAACCTATATGTGAACAGCATTGTAAATGCTACTACTGACACTGACAGATTCATTGTATCTGATGGAGGCCTTATTAAGTACAGAACAGGTGCTCAACTATTGAGTGACATTGGAGGACAAGGCTCTATTACTCTTACTACTACAGGGTCTTCAGGACCTGCTACATTAGTTGGTAACACATTAAATATTCCTGAATATAGCACTGCATTAACAGGATATGTTCCTTATTCAGGTGCTACTCAAGATTTGGATCTTGGAACGTATGGATTGATTTCTGACTTCGTTAGGTTTAATCCATCAAGCAGCAACATTCCTTCTGCTGAGGGAGTGATGTCTTGGGACAATACTGATGGAACCGTTAGGCTTTCTGTAAAAGGAAATACTTATAGTGTTCCAATTGGCCAGAGTGTTATCTCTAGAGTTAGAAATAGCACAGGAACAAATCTACTTAGAACAAACTATCAGGTTGTAAAGGTAGCAGGAGCACAGGGCCAGAGACTTGCAGTTACGTTGGCACAAGCGAACAACGATGCAAACAGTGCATCCACACTTGGATTAGTTTGTGAGAATATATCTACTAACCAAGAAGGGTTCATTGTAAATATTGGTCAGATTGTAAACATAAATACTACTGGTAATCTTCAAGGTGAAACATGGCTTGATGGTGATGTACTTTATTTGAGTCCAACCATTGCTGGTGCAATCACTAAAGTAAAACCATTAGCACCTCAGCATACTGTTATCATTGGATACGTTGAGTATGCTCATGCAAACAATGGTAAGATTTATGTTAAGATTGACAATGGATACGAACTTGAGGAATTGCATGATGTTTCTGCTGAGCCATTTATAAATAACGGATTACTTTATAGAGACACCACTTTAAATCTTTGGAAGAGTGCAACTATTAGTACTATCCTTGGATATACTCCTGCACCTCAGGGCAATTACATTACTGCTCTTACAGGTGAGGTTACTGCAAGTGGACCTGGTTCTGTAGTTGCTACATTATCAAACTCTGCTGTAACTGGAAAGGTGTTGACAGGATTGAATATCACTGGCAATGCAATTGTTAGTACAGATAGTATTCTTACTGCGTTTGGAAAACTCCAGAATCAAGTAAACCAATTAGTTGGCGGACTTCAGTATGAAGGAACTTGGAATGCATCGACTAACACCCCTACAATTACTTCAAGTGTTGGAACGGATGGTACATTCTATATTGTAAGCGTAGCAGGAACAACAAATATCAACGGAATTAATGATTGGCAGGTAGGTGACTGGATTGTATTCCATGATACTTCTTGGCAGAAGGTTGATAACAGTGACTCAGTAAGCAGTGTATTTGGAAGGGTTGGTAATATTGTTGCTAATCAATCTGACTACTCAGCATTCTATCCTTTAATAGCAGACATTAAGGATGGAGTTCTTACTGTTCAGGGTACAGGAGTGCTGTCAGGATTAGGCACATTTAGTGCTAACCAGGCTACTAATAATACAATTACTCTTACACATAATTCTGTATCAAGAACAGATACAACATCTACTCAGACCCCATCCTTTGGTGGGTCATTTACAGTTGTTGACAGCGTTACATCATCTGCTCAGGGTCATATTACGGCTATTAATACTAAGACTGTAACTGTCCCTAGTACTATTGCTACTTCTACACAAACAGGACTGCTAAGTAATACTGATTGGGTTACATTTAATTCAAAGATGCCTGCAATTACTTTCAATGCTCCTTTGTTTATTGCGAGTGGTGGAGAGGTAGGTATTACTCAATCAAGTGGCTCTACCAATGGATTCCTATCATCTACCGATTGGACAACGTTTAACAACAAGCAGAACTCAATTACACTTACTACTACAGGCACAAGTGGAGCAGCTACTTTAGTAGGTAGCACATTAAACATCCCTCAGTATCAGTCTGTGCTTACTAACCCCATCACAGGAACTGGAACGACTAACTACTTGCCAAAGTTTACAGGAACAACAACGGTTGGGAATAGTCAAGTTTTTGACAATGGAACAAACGTTTTAATTAATACAACAACTGACGCTGGGTATAAACTGGACGTTAACGGAACTGGGCGGTTTAGTGATACTGTTTCAATAATTGCAAATAATTCTAACGCTTATTCCTTAAACTTACTCGGGCGTTCTGTTGACAATGCGACTACCTTAAATTTTTTTAGTAATAATGGCGCAACTAGGTATGGCTTTATATATACAGAGCCAACAAAAATGGAATTTGGGGTAAATGGAGCAGTTAGACTCAGCATAGCCTCCTCAGGCGCGGCTACTTTTTCAAGTACTTTAGATACAGGTGGAAGAATTACAATAACCGCAGACGCTGGAAACGAGCAATTTAATATAAGAAGGGCATCAAATACAAATCAACAATTAATTTTAGGATATCATTCA
>Ga0315905_10002819_pt1 | contig 18168 bp, 12 predicted proteins | sample LakEriMetagenome_5_FD_203522 | JGI IMG/M metagenome (GOLD analysis project Ga0315905, IMG submission 203522) | Freshwater fungal communities from buoy surface, Lake Erie, Ohio, United States - Buoy 4 MA121 | ecosystem: Environmental > Aquatic > Freshwater > Lake | place: USA: Lake Erie, Ohio... | reverse complement strand
TGCCCGGCCTGGCGCAAGTAAATCGCCTCATTATCAAGCACTCTATTTCGGCTGTTGCCTACTAAATTCGCAACATGACCGAAGCAACCATCGACGTTTTCGACTTTCATGACATGCGTCCGTATAGCGACGCCGAATTGCAAGCTGCCATTGATCGCATGGTTCAGGAACCTGTGCTGATCAAAATGATGAAATGGGTTTATCCAGGCTTGCGCAAGACGGAAATTCTGGAGATGTTCAAAGAGGTCAAGAGCGTGCAGCAGTTCCAAGAGGAAATTAGCGCACCGGCAGTTAAAGTCATTACTCAAATGACTACAAGTGGTGTCAGCTTCAGCAACGAATCGGAAATAGAGGCCGACAAGGCCTACCTTTTCATTTCCAACCATCGCGACATCATTTTGGATAGCGCTTTACTCAATGTAAGCCTTATTGAGCGCGGCATACCCACCACTGAAATAGCCATCGGAGATAATTTGCTCAAAATGCAACTGGTGCGCGACATCGTGCGATGCAACAAAAACTTTATCGTAAGCCGTGATGTGAATGCAAAGGAAATGCTCTACTACTCCCTGCGCATGAGCAACTACATCCGCCATACCATTTTGGAAAAAAACACTTCCATCTGGATTGCTCAGCGAGAAGGTCGAAGCAAAGACGGTGATGACCGCACAGCAACAGGACTTCTGAAGATGTTCACGCTGAGTTCTAAAGTAGCCCCGGAAGACGCACTATTTGACCTTAACCTGCGCCCCATGTGTGTGAGCTATGAATTTGACCCATGCGATCTGCTCAAAACAAATGAATTGTTGCATGTCAAACTCTTCGGGAAATATGAAAAGAAACCAGGTGAAGATTTCTTGTCGATGGTAACAGGCCTGACCGGCCATAAGGGAAAAGTCAACATTACGGTAGGGAATCCCATGGACATAGCCTTCATAAAAATGAGAGAGGTGGCCAATAAAAATGAGAAATTCCGAATATTAAGTGAGGCCATTGATGAAGAGATGCACCGTATTTACCACCTCTGGCCCAACAACTACATTGCTTTCGACTTGTTGAACGGAACGCGTGAATACAAAGACCGCTATTCCAATATTCAGCGAATTGCCTTCGTAAACTATATCCGCGGTCACATTTTCAAACTTGCATTTTCGCGCAAAAAACTCGGACTTCCGCCTGAAAACTTCAACGCTAACGCTCGTGAAATTCTACTGCAGATGTACGCAAACCCAGTTAACAACAAACGAAAAGTAGAAGGCTCCGGCCGTTTTGAGTCAACAATGACAGCTCAAGATCAAGATGCTTAAGAAATTACTTTCAATACTAATTGCCCAGCTTTTCGGCGTAATATCTCTTGCACAGTGCGGAGCATGCGAGTCACTGAATAATAAAATTATCAATGGGGACTTCGAAAATGGGAATGTCGGTTTTACAACCTCCTTCAATTATGTGACCTTTTTCCCTTTTCTGTGCACACTCTGTCCTGAAAACAACTATGCCATTGGCAATAATGCCACACTCTTTCATAACGGATTCGTCGGCACTGATCACACCAATCCGCCTACCGGTGATTTTTTCATTGCTAATGCTCCCGGGCAAAGTGGTGTCTTGGTATGGTGTCAATCGGTAAGTGTGATTCCTCAAACAGAATACACCTTCACCTTTTGGGCCCGCGATATTGCCGACAACAGCAACCCGCATCCACTTGCCCGACTCAGGCCTTCCTTCAACGGAGTCTTAAGCACAGACTCGCTGGTTGCAGAGGGCGACTGGTCTTCGTTCTCGATGACCTGGTATAGCGATACCCTTACGCAGGCCGAAATTTGCATTCTCAACTTCCAAACAGAAACGGGCGGCAATGACTTCGGCCTTGACGACATATCACTCACCGCATGCGAACCAATTGTGCTCTCTCAGCAGGCTTTTGCCGGAAACGACACAATTATTTGCAGTCGCGACATGATCGACCTCGGACTGACGCCGGCCAATGGGTACACTTACCAATGGTCATCGAGTGAAGGCCTCTCTTCCGCTTCAATCGGGAATCCAACTTTTCAAATCGATAACATCAGCGGAAGCACACTCGATTATGTTATGTGGGTGACAAGAGACTCCGCGAATGTGGGATGTGCGGCATCAGATACTCTAAACATCTCCGTTTTGTCGATGCAAAATATTGCACTTGCCAATGACACGACTATTTGTCCTGGCGACAGCGTACTCATCTATTGTCCCGGGGAATGGAATAGCATTGAATGGTCTACTGGCGATACTTCGGACACTATTTGGGCAAATCCCGGACTCTATATAGCTACTGTTTTCATGGGGGAATGCTCCGAAAGTGATACTCTTCAAGTCTCAGAACAAGCATTTGATGCAACGAATTTGCCATTGGAAATAAGTCATTGTAATACACAGCCACTTGTTTTGGAAGCCGCTATTGAAGGTGATTGGCTCGCCAACGGAATACCATTCGAAAACCCATTAACCGTTACGGAATCAGGCCAGTTTTTTTTCCAATACACCAATGCTAACTGCAGTGCGGTCGATACGGTTGAGGTAACGATGTATGATCAACTATTTGCCGGATTGAATAGTGACACCATACTTTGTGAAGGCACAGACGCGCTATTGGTCTCCAATCATGCGGGTAATTGGAGCGTGGGAACTTTCGGTTCAACCCTGTCCATAACCGAACCAGGCACCTATAGCATTCAAATTAGCAATGGACCATGCGTAAGTAATGATACAATTGCTGTTATGGGACTTGATGTGCCATTGCTATCCTTGGGAGCCGATACTACCTTTTGCGAAGACTATCCCATTGTGCTGAACGCATATAGCGAGGGTGCACAATACATATGGTCTACAGGCGACACGGCATACTCTATTACAACTTCCGGTTCCGGCTTATATAGCGTGGAGGCAAGTAACGTATGCGGATCGTCAAATGATGAAATTCTCATTTCCAATTTCCCTTGCAGCTGGGCAGTGCATATTCCTTCTTGTTTTACACCCAATGAAGATACATTCAATGAAAGCTGGGGTATTACTGGATACAATATCACAGCAATCGACCTTACGATATACAATCGTTTCGGCGATGCCATTTTTCATAGCGATTCAATAGACAATGCCTGGCAACCCTCGTCCGGTGCCGGCGACGATGTATATAATTATCGAATTGAAGTAACCCCCTTTGATGGCCCGACCGAGGTACGAACAGGAGTTATCTATTTGATCCGATAATGTAGATTTTCATTCATATTTGCACTCAAATAATTGCTGAGATATGAGTTGGTTTACACGAAAAATGCAGGGGATAACGACCAAGTACAAGGAGAAAAAAGAAATTCCCGAAGGCCTGTGGTACAAATGCCCTGAATGCAAGCACGTGCTAACCAGCGAAGAACATGCTGAACACAATTGGGTATGTGACAAGTGCGGCTATCATGAGAAAATCAGCTCACTTCAGTACTTCAGTATTTTATTCGACGATAATGAGTTCGAGGAAGTCGCTGCTCGAATGACTAGCGCAGATCCGCTTGAATTCAAAGACACTAAACAATACAAAGACCGAATCAAAACCACTATTGCCAAAACCGGCTTGAAAGACGCTATTCGCGTAGGCCGAGGGAAAGTAAATGGTGAAGAAGCTGTAATTGCCTGCATGGATTTCGGATTCATCGGAGGATCCATGGGATCTGTTGTGGGTGAAAAATTCGCTCTTGGAGTAGATGAAGCAATCTCAAAAAAGTGTCCCTTTGTATGCATCTCGAAATCAGGTGGAGCACGCATGATGGAAGCCGGGTTATCGCTCATGCAAATGGCCAAGACATCCGCTAAGCTCACACAACTTTCTGATGCCCGCTTACCCTATGTCTCGTTCTTAACCGACCCTACGACCGGAGGCGTTACAGCATCATTCGCGATGCTGGGTGATATCAATATCGCTGAACCCAAAGCGCTGATAGGCTTTGCGGGTCCTCGTGTGGTGAAGGAAACAATAGGAAAAGACTTACCTCAAGGATTCCAAAGTGCTGAATTTGTCTTGGAACATGGTTTTTTAGACTACATCGTAGATCGCAAAAACCTCAAGAACAAATTGAGCCAATCACTCAAATGGTTCAAAGGGAAAGCCTGAGATTAAAGCTTAACAACCCGCTGTACTATTTGACCGCCTACGCTAACTACATAGGTGCCTGAGCTCCAATTCAGTGTTTCAATAGTAACGCTTCCATTCACATTGCCCGACCACATGCGCTGACCCATGGCGTTGTAAAATGTGCAGTCAGCATTGCCCGAAGCTTGTACCACGAAGTTTTCTAAGCAAGGATTCGGGTAAACTGTGAAAGACTGAAATAAGCTCTCCTCCACTCCTATACACGCCTCAACAAGAATTTGGTCTGTCGCAGATGAGGAACAATTAAACTCATTTGTAACTGTATAGGTAACGATGTTTACTCCGCTAATGGCAGAAGCCAGGTTGAACCAGTTGCCTTCTACACCGTCACCACTCAATTCACCACCCGCAGGACTAGCTATCCACGAAGCACCGCCACCACTGGTGCAGAGTGTATCGACGTTGAAAGAAAACTGAACCGAAGGATACTCATTAACCGTGACATTGATTAGCTCTTGTGTAACACAATCATTGCTATTGCCATCTACGCGCAAAATGCCGGATGCAACAGGCACATAAACGATGGAGTCCCCGGTCAAACCATTATTCCACGAAAACAAATCGGCGCCCTCGGCATAGAGTGTAATGGCATCTCCAAAACAAACCGTTGTAATACCCGAAACAGTAAGCATCGGATAATCATTAACTGTGACATGAAAAGAGGAAGTACGCGGACATCCGTTGGCACCGATAGTAGTAACCGTATAGGTCGTATCGTCAGCCGGATCAACAGGAATGACAGACTGAATTGACCCACCTAACCATTGGAACACCAATCCATCGGTTACGAGTTGAAGCGAAACAGAATCTCCGACACAAATCTGAGAATCTCCAATAAACATATTAATCGGCGCAGGGTCAACATCCACGAAATAAGTGGCAGTGTCTGAACATCCGAAAATGTTCTTACCTATGAGCGTAAAAAGGGAATCTGCTGAGGGCAGAGCGTTGAGCGTGTCTGTGCCCTCAACTCCATCCCAGAAATACTGAAATGCACCAGACCCCACCAACGTAGCGGTATCTAGCTCGCATACGTAGTACTCGCCGGTCAACCAAATCTCCGGATTGGGATGAACGGTTATTTCGAGCGTATCATAAGCAAAACAGCCAAAAACCGTCGAGCCAAACAAGGTGAACACAGTATCATTGAATGCCGGAAAAGTCAGTTGCGAAGTGATGTTCAAACCATTCCAAACATAAAAATCTGCACCGTTCGCAATGACTGTTGCCTCACGATCAAAGCAAAACGCTGTCAAGGAATCAATACGGACATCGGGTGTTGGGTAAACGGGGACTTCAATAAGAGCAGAGGTAGTACAATTGAATTCACTGGTGCCTAACACTTCAAAACGAATTGAATCGGATGCCAGAACGCTATATTCGTTCTCACCTGTGAGCGAAACAGAATCTCCCGTATTCAAGTCGATCCATTCAATTTGCGGCGCTCCGGAAACTGATATTTCAAGTAAGTTCTCGCTGCAGATTTGCTCAGGAGCAGAAATGTCCAAAACAGGGTAATCGTTTACCGTGAACTGCAGAGATCGCTCCACAAAGCACCCCGAGTCGTTATATGCCTCAAGTATCAGTGTAGTATCGTCTTCCAGGAAAAACTCTGCATAATCAGTAATATTCTGCCCAGCAAACTTGTAGTATGCAGCGTTGCCGCCTGTAATGAAAATCTGAAACAACTCACCATAACAGAGGTTGTTGGTTGCTTCGTATTCGTAAAGAATCTGGTCTCCAACATCCACTGAAAGTTCCAGGGTTGTATCGCAGGCGGGGTTCTCTCCGACATAAACCGAAATGGTAGTGTCCTGCAATGGGGCGAACTCTATGATTGGATTGGTCGATCCATCGTTCCAAAGCACACTTGTAGTGCCCTCCACTTCGAAGGTAGCCGTGTCGCCATAGCATACATAGGATGGTCCGCTAATACCAACACCGCTGCCATATTGAAATACGGTAATGGTCAATTCCTGTTGCACTACACATCCATTATTATCCGTTCCTGCTATCAAATAGGTTGTTGTCGAATCAGGCGAGAACATGAATGAATTCGTCCGGTCGCCGGTACCCCAATCATATTCCCCTTCATTTGGAGCATTCAACAAGGTAGAATCGCCTGAGCAAATGCTTGTGACACCTTCCACCTCCAATGAATTAGGTTCAATTAAATAAAAATCGACGGTATCGGAGCCGAAACACACGTTGGGATCGGCTGTGTAGATTACGTAATGCGGACCTTCTCCGGCAGCAGATCCATCGTAAAATCCATCGGAAGTAACAAATTCACCTGAGTAGGTGCCGGTTGGTTGCGTGAGAATTGGCAGGTAAAAACCACTCTCATTAATGCATATGTAAAAAGAAGGCAATTCAACATTAAATTCACATGGACCCTGGGCCCATGAAATAGCAGGCAAAAGGCCTGTTAGAAACAAGATCAGCTTAAATTTGCTCATTATTATTTACTTCCAAGATTGCGGTAAAAATAGAAGCAGAATTGCATATCCATGCTCTGTAAACGAAAAACATTTTTGAACGATAACTAAATGTCAACGTCCGGACGAATAGCCTTCCATACACTGGGGTGTAAGCTGAATTTTTCAGAAACCTCTACCCTAGCTCGCCAATTTGCGGAAGCGGGGTATTCGAAGGTCGAAATGGAAGACGCTCCCGACGTTTTGGTCATCAACACATGCAGTGTTACTGAGCAAGCCGACAAAAAGTGCCGAAATATTGTAAGCCGTGCTACCCGCTCCAACCCGGATGTTTTTGTAGCAGTTGTAGGCTGCTACGCTCAATTAAAACCGCAGGAAATAGCCGCAATACCCGGAGTCGACCTAGTGCTGGGGGCCGGGGAAAAGTTTAACCTGGTAGAGCACGTCCAGCGAAAGCAAAACGCAAATATCCCTTCGATAGAGGTAGGTGAAATAAAGGACGTCAAAGACTTCATCCCCTCCTTTTCATCAGGCGATCGCACTCGCACCTTTCTAAAAGTGCAAGATGGCTGCAATTATTTCTGTGCCTTTTGCACCATACCCCTTGCACGCGGGAGGAGCAGGAGTGCTACCATTGAACAAACACTTGAACAAGCCAAACGAGCTGTGGATGCAGGTGCGAAAGAAATTGTTCTAACCGGAGTTAACATTGGAGACTATGGCACACAGCATGACACGAACTTACTCTCGTTAATTCAAGAGCTCGATCGATTGGAAGGAATTCAACGCTTTCGGATATCTTCCATTGAACCGAATCTGCTTTCCAACGAAATCATCGATTTCGTTGCTGCATCCAACAAGTTCATGCCTCATTTCCATATTCCGCTGCAAAGCGGATCCGACGAAATTCTGCGGGCCATGCGCCGTCGATACCGCACCGATCTCTACCGCGAGCGCATTGAACGAATAATCTCCACGATGCCCAATGCGTGCATCGGCGTAGATGTCATTACCGGATTCCCCGGAGAAACAGACGAGCGTTTTGAAGAAACCAGAAACTTTTTGCTCTCACTTCCCGTGGCCTACCTGCACGTATTTACTTACAGCGAACGCGACAACACCACAGCATTGCGCATTGCAGACGTTGTTCCGATGGAAAAAAGACATCGGCGCACACTCGAGCTGCGCATGCTTTCCGACAAAAAGAAACGCGCGTTTTACGAGCCATATGCGGGAAGTGAACATTCCATTCTTTGGGAGGCTTCGGAAGACGAAGGACTTATGCACGGCTTTAGCGAAAACTACCTCAAGGTTTCGCAAGCCTGGAACCCTGATGCTGTTAATGCCATCACATCTGTCAAACTGGGAAAGCTAAACGGAGACATGATTTACTCCGCAGAATAGCACACTAGATATTGAACGTAGCCTGCAACCACTTGTTGGTGACATTCTCCTCCAGTGTGTAAATAATCACTTTGTCGCGGGAAAAACCAAAACCTAAATCGAACGAGTACTTCCCAATCCAAAACTCCACTCCGGTCTCTATGTATGCACCAAAACCAACCCCTGTATTGGGTGTTGCTTCAAGCGTTTGCTGACCGGCTACAAAGCTCTGAGTAATCAAATCAAACTGACGGTCGGCAACAAGAGCGTAATTGCTCATCCACTTCGTGCCAAGCATGCTTCCTCCTACTTGCACAAAAAAGTTCGACATGTCGCCCATCATCCAGCCCTGACGATAACCCAAATTCAAATTAAACCGTTGCTCCTCGCCAGCGACGGATAATAGTTGCGTTCCCGAATTGAACTGATTGTTTTGAGAAGAAGGTGTCACTTGCATCGTAAACTGCCCGACTGCCTTCAACTTTGCCGCATTCATGTTCATGACGATTGCTGCATATCGATTGAAATTCCACTTCAGATTCAACCCAACATACATGGCGGGATTGTATCGCATATTGCTTGATGCGAAATCTGAATTGAATCTATAATCCGAACCATTGTAATAATCTCTAATTACATTCACCGTATTGGGGTCAAGACGAAAATCCCCCTCCATCCCTATCCTATCCGGAATCGAATACCACCGGATCATTGCGGCTTCGTTGATATACCCTTGAAAAGGCCCTGCTCCATTGTACACGGCGGCCGTCTTCGGATTGCCAAAATAAGCTCCTATGTTAAGACCGAAACTCAATCCCCAAATGCTATCCTCTTCCATTTCTTCATCGTCGTAATCTTCCTTGCATGAAACGACATTAGACAACGGTGCATGACCATGCATGCTCTGTTGCGCACGTAAGCCGAACGTTGAAGTCGCTAATGCAATTACTATCAGAAATTGATATATGTTCTTTTTCATTTTCAATCCGTTTTATGCGTTCATCAAAGCTATCCATTGTTCCGACTTTTTGGCTACTTGTGCACTCAATCGGGTCGTATCGTTAATTATTGACATGTAGGTAGGAACAGACATCGCATTTTTTCCCGCCTCACAATGGCCCTTTATCTTCATCAATACCTGCTGAACCTGATCATTCCAATCAGCTATGTCTACCGCAGAAATAGCAGAGCCGGAGGGCACAGACGGGATGCTAACCTCAACGGGGGCAGGCTCTACCTTTTTCTTGGCAAGTAATTTCAACTCCTGTATTTCGCGGCGAGCTTCCTCCAGCTTGTGAACCAACGCTTCTTCTTCACTCGTATCATTGGCTCGTGCTGCCAAACTCAAACGCTGGCGCTTGCACTTGCGCAGCATCACAATCAGAATTACCGCCAGGATAATAAATAATGCAATGGCAACCACGGCTATAATATGCCACTGCATGGCCAGTCCCGACATCTTATCAAACTCGGTTCGACTCTTCGAATTTGTCTCCTCGAAAACCTTATTCAAGCTATCCAATTGAAGAGCCCGTGCATCATCCGAAAGCTTCCAGTCACTGAAATTATCGGCGTGAATTTTATTTTGGATGCGATAGGCAAGTTCATAATCCTGATATTCCAAAGCAACTTCCAGCATCAAGGCATTGAGCTCCCTTACATAGCTGCCAGCCCCTTCCATCTGCAAATCCAACAACAGAAAATCCGTCTTTAATCGCGCATAAGTTTTAAGGGAAGGCAAATCGGAATAACCGACCCAAGCAGCATCGACATCCACTAAAAGTCGCTCGACCGGTGTTAGGGAAAGCGTATCTGAATACAAACTATCGTAACGAACTTGCCATTGCTTACGATTGAGTTGGAGTGAATCATTCCACTCCATTAATTGAACGACATTCTTTCCGTGTTCAAGATTCATTTCTCCAATCAGTAAGCGCAGTTCTTCAGAAACCTGAGCATTTGCCAACTGTGCCATTGAAAGCATAATCAGAAGAAGTCTAAATATCTTCATTGTTTTTTCTTGAGTAGGTTAATCACAAAATCTATTTGCGAGTCTGTCTTATTATTCAAATGTTCCGGCGTGCAATCAACCCAGTGATCGGGCATAATGGCATTTCGCTCGTATTGAAAAGAATTGTCGTAATTGTAGCGAATGGTAGCAATGCTCACCCTTAGTCCGGTTCGAGAAAGTGTAAATGCAGCGGGATTTCCCCATGTGCCAGATACAGGCCCCAAACATTGTTGACCTACAATAACGCCGCGCTTGCGCTGTTTGAAAGCATTCGTAAAGTCCACGGAAGCTGAGGCTGTCAATCCGTTTATGAGCACAAAGCAATTTCCATTATACACGGAAGCCGGCATTTGCCGAGTGGGATTCTTGAAATAAACAGTATCAATACCTCCTAAAGGCAGTTCAGCAAAATGGCGAAAACTCTGGACGTCTTCATTCTTCGCAAAAAACAAAAATGTAATGATATCTCCGAGTGTAGAATACATGAAGCGAGATCGACCAGAGGCCAACAAGCTGTTACGGCCAATCACATTGCTTGGAGTATTGTATCCTGCTGAATCCAAAAACGAATAGAGATACTCCACCATAGCACTGCTTCCCCCTCCATTGTTGCGAAGGTCAATGATCACATTTCCATAATTCCCTTCCAAAATCTGACTGAAACTTTCTTCAATACGCTTCTTATACTTGCGAGATCCCGCAGGGGCAAAGGTGGAAACTTTCAAAATAGCCAGATTGTGCTCATCATCTATTTCGAGCGCTACCGGATATGGATTCTCGTCCATTTCCCGCCTATATCGTTCGCGGTAAAACTCCTTTCGGTCATATCCCTTTAACACCAAATCAAGTGTATCTCCTGAAATGAAATCGACTATTCGCACCTGATTCTCCGCCTTGAACGGACTCTTTAATCCGGCGCAAATCATGAGTATCGAAGTTGCCACCGCCTTCCTTGCCTCATCAGCATCGCCCTCTATGCACGCGTAGCTCATGGCATGCTTAAACAACTTATCCTTGTCGACACCATTAATGGCCAGAAGTTCACTACCCGGTGTAATTTTTTGCTCCCAATCTCGCTTTATCAATAGCCTCAATCGTGAGTCATTCATACGTTCAATACCAAGAGGCAAAAAATAACCTCCATACGCGAGTTGCAAATCCTGCAATTGACCATAATCAATTGATGTGTGAGAATCGTGAAGGGTATTGAGCAGGTTAGCGACAATCAAACTATACTCGGCCAATGAGGTCCGCTCATCAATGGCATAGGTGCTCGCTTCATACACTTTATTAAAATACTTTTCATCACAAAACTCGAATGGATTTGGATGACTTTTCAAGAGCTCCTGCTTGAGCGCCTCTAAATCGGCTATCAAGTCACTTCGGTAAAAAAGGGAATCTAATCTCGGCTGTGCCGAACCTGGCAAGCTGAAAGCAGCCAAAATCAAAAGAAGAAGGAGGTGACGCACTTTACTCCTGATTACGTTTTTTTACCATCGTTAAAATAGTCGCCAACGCCACCGTTTCGCCGGTCTCATCATAAACATCCACCAAAAACTTCACAATCCCCTTTGCTATATCCTCCGGTGTGCGTTTCTCCTGATCCACCTTTTCCTTTACGGTGAATCGAACGCCTAATGTCATCCCCGGATATACCGGCTTTGTAAAACGAGCCTCATCGAGACCGTAGTTCAACAGCACCGGCCCTTTCTTGGGATCTACAAACAAACCGGCAGCCTTCGACAATACGAAGTAGCCATGAGCAACTCTCCGCTCGAAGATGGTTCCTTCGAGTGAAGTGGCATCCATGTGTGCATAGAAATTATCGCCGCTCACGTTGGCAAAGTTCACGATGTCAGCTTCGTTTACGGTATGCTTGTGCGTAAAGACTGTGTGTCCAATTTGAAGATCTTCAAAATACTGTCTGAACAAATGCGGTTCGGCCTCGGGTTGGTGAGCGCCATATTGATAGACATGCGTAATGGCCGTCAACGTTGTGGGAGAACCTTGGATAGCGGTGCGCTGCAAATAATGCATCACGCCGCGCTTGCCACCCATCTCTTCACCACCACCGGCTCTGCCAGGGCCACCGTGCACCAACAAGGGCATAGGACTACCATGACCTGTACTTTCGCCTGCACTTTCGCGATTAAGAACAAGGATACGCCCGTGATGCGAAGCGCTATCCAATACGAAATCACGTGCAATACGATTGTCGTGTGTTGTAATACTGCAAACCAACGAGCCCTTTCCCATTTTGGTCAATGCCACAGCATCATCAAGTGTATCGTATGGCATGAGGGTCGTGATCGGGCCGAATGCTTCCACTTCATGCGTCGCTGTTTTGTGGAATGGATCTTTGTTGACGAGCAACATCGGCGATAGAAACGCACCCTGCTCATAACTGGCATCAATTACATCGAGCTTCGATGGATCACCGTACACTAATTCAGAATCTTCGCGCAACAACGCCAATTTTTCGAGCACATCGGCACGCTGCGATTGTGCGGCAAGCGACCCCATGCGCACGGCCTCGTTGCGCGGATTTCCAACAGCTGTCTTAGAAAATGCTTTTCCCAGTGCCATTTGCACATCTTCCAGAAAGGCTTCGGGCACTATAACTCTGCGTATAGCTGTGCACTTCTGACCACATTTGACGGTCACCTCCTTTCGGACTTCTTTAATGAACAAATCAAACTCTTCTGTACCCGGAGCTGCATCTTTCCCCAATACCGCGGCATTGAGTGAATCGGCTTCCATATTGAAATGAACAGACTCTTCGATAATACGCGGATGAGCCTTCAACTTTCTACCCGTTGAAGCGCTCCCGGTAAAAGTGACTACATCCTGCGACATCACGTGATCGAGCAAACCTTCTGCATTACCGCAAATCAGCTGCAGTGCTCCTTCGGGAAGTATGCCTGAGGCTATAATATCGCGAACTACAATTTCCGTCAAATACGATGTAATCGTTGCGGGCTTTACCACGGCAGGCATTCCGGCCAGCAAATTCACCGCAATCTTCTCCAGCATTCCCCAAATCGGGAAATTGAATGCGTTGATGTGAATAGCAACGCCCTCGCGCGGCACCATGATGTGATGCCCTATAAAAGTGCCCTGCTTCGACAGTTTGGCAGTATCGCCATCGACATAGTAACGCTCATTAGGAAACTGCCTGCGCAACGATGCGTAGGCAAACAAGTTTCCGATACCACCATCGATATCAATCCAACTATCTATTTTAGTAGCACCTGTGGCATAACTCAATTCGTAATAAGCTGCCTTTCGCTCGTTCAGAAACATGGCAAGCGCTTTCAGCATTCTGCCGCGCTCATGAAAGGTCATTTTCCGCAGAACCGGCCCTCCTAAGGTGCGACCATACTGAAGTACTTCACCGAAGTGAATTCCATTTGCTGTCGCTACACCTACCTCCTGACCTGTTACAGCATTCAACAGCAACTTTTCATTGCCGGAACCAAATGTCCAGCTACCTAGCACATAATTCTCAATCCGAGTCATAATATTCCCTTGAGTTTGCCTGCGAATTTGCAGCAGAATCGCCCTCATTGACGATAACTAGGACACTTGTTTACCAACAATCTAAATCAACACTCAAGACTTCCGCTTTCGGTCACCCTTTTTGCTTATCGTTCTTGAATAGCCCTCCTCCCTGTTCTTTCTGCTGTCCATGTCATCCCGAATTTCGGGTTTCGGTCTGTGGGATAACCTCTGCTGTTTGCTTTGCCTGCTGGCTGTACTTTTACTTGTTTTCATGGTTACTTGTATTAAAAGTATTCAGCATAAAGAACGAGTGAGTTGATTGCCTTCACCTATGACCGAACTCATGGTCAACCATGCTTATTCGCACCGGCATGCCGACAACTGAATTATACTATATTTGTTTACCAATGCTTTTAATCCATATGAAACAGTTTATTCTCTTTTCTCTAATTGCTTTTTCGATTGACGTTGCAGCACAAGGTGATCGGGAGTTCATCTACGAGCAATTCAACAGAATTTCAGGATCATGGGAGGGTTTCATGGAGTTTACCGACGAAAGTGACAACTTCACGAAGTATAGCTTGCCGGCCAAATGTCAGTCTACATTCAACGGCACCAAGTGGGAGTATGCTGTTCAATACGACCACGGCAGAGGTGATATGACAGGCGGAAAAGGGGAATGCACCGTAAACGAAGAAGGCACCAAAATGAACTATGACGGTGTTATCTGGGATATCACTTCTGTGGTTGAACATGGCGACACTACTGATATCGTAATCGAAACAAAAGGAAAAGAAAAGCGCCGACCCACCGATTTGCGACGCACCATAACGGTTAATTCAGTCGGATTCTTTATCGTTGAAGAAGTACGCACCGAGGATTGGGGTCCAAACTACATTGTTCGAAACCGTCATATTTTCCGCAGACCTGCGCGCTCGAAAGACTGATTTTCATTTTTTCATTAGTTGCGCAGAGCAAGGGTTAACGACATTTGCAACGTGCAATTCAACAGCATGATTTTTTCCATCCAGCAGAAATTCACCTCCTATTTCAACCTTCATCCTCTCAGGGTGATTCTATTGTTGGGATTTACAGTGCGCTTACTTGCAGCCTTTTTCGCACCGGGCTACATGATGCACGATGATCATTTCCTGACCATTGAACCATCCGGCAGCTGGGCCGACGGCAACAATTTCAACAACTGGCTACCGGGTATTGGAAATACCAATACGCACCCGGAACCTATCAGTTTTTTCTACCTCGGTTTTCTATTTGTATTCTTCAAGTCGTTTCATGCAATGGGTGTTGAGCAACCTGAATTACAAATGCTCTTACTTCGAATTATACATGCAACATACTCGTTGCTAACTATATACTTTGCATATCGGATAACCGAACGCTTGAGCAACAGAAAAAACGCCATCACCGTTGGTATTCTGCTCGCTTTCATCGCTATCCTTCCTAATTTTTCCGTTCGAAATCTCGTCGAGATTGTATGTATGCCACCGCTGCTTGGCGGTATGTGGCTCATTTTAAAACACGTTCCTCTTCACTCCTTTAAAGTAGGCCCCATTGAACTGCACCCTCCAATCCAAGGAAACTCGGGCCAAACATCGTGGAAGTTTGTTGCTCTTGCCGGTTTCATCATGGGACTATCGGTTGGACTTCGCTACCAAACGGGACTTCTTGTAGCTCTTGTTGGAATTATACTTGCGGTACAAAATAGTTTTCGCACCTTTTTCCTGTTTGGCATCATGTCCATGCTTGCCTTCTTCGTCACACAAATCGATGACGTATTGCTTTGGGGAGGCAAACCTTTTCAACACCTCCAAGGATACTTCGAATACAACAAAAAAAACGCTTCCAATTACCCCGGTTCTCCTTGGGCATATCTGAGCTTCATCGGAGTTTTTATTCTGCCTCCGGTAAGTTTATTTCTAGCCTCCGGATTTTTTGCTTCCTGGAAAAGAATTTCCATCATCGTAGTACCAACAATTGGCTTCTTGCTTTTCCATATACTCTACCCCAATAAGCAAGAGCGATTTATACTGCCGGTACTTCCCTTTTTTGTGATTGCCGGTGCAATTGGATGGAATCAAATATCCCTTAAATGGAGGGAAGCAAAATGGCAGAAATGGAGCTGGAAAATCTTCTGGGGCCTCAATGCCATAGCGATGTTGACCCTATGCTTTACCTACTCTAAAAAAAGTCGGGTCGAAGCAATGAATTATCTATACGAAGCAGGCGACTGCAACAATTTCATACTTGAATTCAGCCACTCAAGTCAGGGAGCTATGGTTCCACAGTTTTACAGCAATCTTTGGACAAACTATTATTACTTCAATAAAGAAGACAATATAGATGCGGTGCTCGGCTATGCAGAACGAGCGGCCATTGCTACTGCTAACGACCTTTTGCCAAGCACTCTTCCCAATTACGTTCTTTTCTATGACGACGTAGACTTAGAAAAGCGAATCGAAAAGATGAAAGCCTACTACCCAACGCTCACCTATCGCACAACGATTGAGTCGGGTTGGTTTGACGTTTTGCTGCATCGACTGAATCCGAAAAACAGCCTGGAGAAAATACACATCTACTCAACGGATTCAGTGTACGCTCCAATTGTGCCTCAAGTAAACTGACCACTACTATTCAGTTCAAGACGTCGGTAACCCCACCGCGAATTTGAAAACGCCTCTAGAATACCTCCCGTGTTTTCACTGTGGGACAGTGGCTTCAAATGAAATTCCAGCGCATCTAAATCACCACCTTGCTCATCCATAAACGCATACCCTCTCAACTGGCCACGCTCAACCCATACAAAGGCCCGCTCATGTGTGTATCGGCCGGCACCCTCAATGATGTAGGATGAATCGCGTGATAGTGCTGTATGAATAGCATCTTCAAGTAACTCGTTGTGTCTATCCACATCGGGAAGTGATGAGGCGTTTTCGAACATTGAAAGGCCCAGTAAACGCGGATCAATAGAAAACTCAGATGCAATACCATATAGCCATTTGTTAGCCTCGGCCAACGACGGGAATGATCGAACCGCCCCACTTGCACTAGAAACATTACCTGCAGCTAATCGGCTGTAACCGGTCTGATCCATATAACGAATCAAATGGATGCGGCGAGTTTTTCTCTTTTGCGCACTGTTATGCGGTGGCCAATGCTTCCGAATTTCGCTATCCTCCATCAAAAGTGCTATCAACTCATTGCCGGCCAACTCGAAGCCAACGTCGCGCACTTCACGCATGAACGACTGAGCACGCGCACTTTCTGCGTGTGTTGTGAAGTGTTGTTTGACTCGCTTCTTGATGTTGTTGGCCTTCCCGATATAAAGCGGTTTTCCCTTCTCATTATACAAATAGTAGACTCCGGGTGCCTCCGGCAAGCGGTGAAATGTGTCCTCCGGTAAATTCGGAGGAAGAAACACAACGCCGCTGTGCTTAGCCACCATCTTCTTTAGATCAGCGGGATCTAACAATGGCAATGCTCTTGCAAGAATTTCTGCAGCAACGCGTGCATCGCTCAATGCCCGATGGGCCTGCTCATTGTTCAGCCCCATCCAACTGCAAACGGCATTCAGCCCATACGAGTTCTGTCCGGGAAAAGCCTTTCGCGCCAAGCGAATTGTACAAAGTCGTGGCGGATTCCAGTTTCTGCCAATAGCAGCAAACTCGGCCCTAATAAAGGAATGATCGAAGTTTACATTGTGCGCAACGAAGATGGCGCCATCGAATATCTCCTCCAACCTATCGGCAATCTGATAAAACGTGGGCGCACCTTGAACCATTTCGCTCGTAATGGAGGTTAGACCCGTTATGTAGGCAGGGATGCGAACACCAGGATCCAGCAAAGTGCTGAATTCTTCCACTTTACTTTCACCATCATAAACCACGATACCAATTTCAATGATACTGTTGCCCGATGCATGACTTCCGGTTGTCTCTATGTCTGTAACAGCAAAACGCATGTTGGCGCAAATTCGGACATCTGTTCCGAACATTTAACCTTCTTCGTAACTTTTGATATCAGTTCAATGCCACATTGACAGCAGTGGAGCGATGGCACTTCAATTGACTGCGGCCGGTCAACTTATTTATATTCGTACTTCAAAATATCATCATGAATAAAGTCACAATAGCAATTTTAATTTTAGTTGGGAGCATTGTTATCGGTTTTGTTTCCTTCTATTTCTACGCAGCAGGCGTGCGCGACAGCGCAGTAAAAAATCAAGAGACCGTGAATGAGTCTTGGGGAAATGTGCAGAGTGCTTATCAACGCAGAGCTGACCTCATCGGAAATCTCGTTGAAACCGTGAGAGCAGCATCAGAAAATGAACGTGAAATTCTTATTGGTGTTACCGAAGCACGCGGCGGTATTCGCCACTACACGGACAGCGTTGGTAACTTGGTTGCCGAGCAAAGTGCCAAAGTGAAGAGCGCAACTTCACCAGCAGAACTGCAGCAAAGCGACATGGTATTGATGAATACCTACCGCGGATTTCGTGGATTTATGACTGAAAACTACCCTACCATTCAATCGACTCAAAACTTCACCAATCTGCAAGCGCAACTGGAAGGAACGGAGAACCGAATCAACACAGAACGCAACCGCTACAATGAATCGGTGAAGACATACAACGC
>Ga0315905_10002817_pt1 | contig 18173 bp, 17 predicted proteins | sample LakEriMetagenome_5_FD_203522 | JGI IMG/M metagenome (GOLD analysis project Ga0315905, IMG submission 203522) | Freshwater fungal communities from buoy surface, Lake Erie, Ohio, United States - Buoy 4 MA121 | ecosystem: Environmental > Aquatic > Freshwater > Lake | place: USA: Lake Erie, Ohio... | reverse complement strand
CGCTGCCATCGCCTGTGTCGATTGCGATCGGATCATCGTTTTCTTCTGAAGCAAGGCCGGCAACCAAACCGCCCATCGAAAAAGTGTTGATGAAGGCCTGGTTAGACAACACGTCGAGTTTTTTCTGTGTCTCGCCCTGCACATTGGTGCTGTCTAGGCTACCTAATACACCGCCCAGTTCACCTTTAGCAGTCATGGCCGAGATTGCTTTTACAGCAGCGGCGATATCCACCAACAGCGCGGCCAGATCACTTTGCTCGGGCGCACCCTTGAGCTGCTGGATTAGGAACTTCGATAAAGTGGTGCGGCCTTGATGCATAGTGACTCCTGTTTATTTTTTTTCTGCGAGTCCGCCGGTGAAGACCCGAGATGCGCGAATGTCGGCACCACTGAGGGTCGACAAATCATCCGCAGTTACGCTGACAGAACCTTCCATGGCCAGCTGGAACAAACGGTTTGCCTGACGCAGCCGCGCGCGATCAAGGGCATTACGTATCGAGCGTGCGTTGGCAAAATGTGGCTGCTGCCGACGCAAATGAATGTACTCATCCATCGCCTTGCTGGCCTCAGCATCAAGGCGGTAATTCATCGCGCTAACCATTTTTCCAGCGATTTGCAACAGCTCAGGCTCACCGTAGTCGGGGAAATCAATGTGATGAGCGATACGTGATGACATACCGGGATTGGACTGGAAGAAGGTATCCATTCGGTCCTTGTAACCCGCCAGAATAACAACTAGATCATCCCGATGGTTTTCCATCACCTGCAAAAGAATCTCGATCGCTTCCTGTCCATAATCGCGCTCATTTTCAGGGCGATAAAGGTAATAAGCTTCATCGATAAAGAGTACGCCACCCATGGCTTTCTTCAGAATTTCCTTGGTCTTAGGCGCAGTGTGACCGATGTACTGCCCGACAAGATCATCCCGCGTAACCGAGATGACATGGCCTTTGCGCACATACCCAAGACGATGAAGAATTTCTGCCATGCGCAAGGCAACGGTGGTTTTGCCTGTGCCGGGATTCCCGGTAAAGCACATGTGCAAACTGGGTGTCGCCGCCTCCAAACCCATGGCCGCACGCGCGCGCGAGACCACGAGAAAAGCGGCGATTTCCCGAATGCGCGCTTTCACCGGCGCCAACCCGATCAGCTCATTTTCAAGCTGATCGATGACGGGCTGTACCTCGGCGTCACGCAGTATTTGCTGCAGGTCGATGGAGGCTGACGATGTGGGCGCATTCATCTTGGGACTCCTGTCTTAGGAAGAGTAACGTTCACCGCTTGGACGCTGCATAGCGTAGCTAACCGTTGTGTAACGAATAATGCGGCCGGCTTCTTCGGTACGTTGCAGTCCAAAGCCTGGCTCGTGCGATGGACGCTGAATGATGAAACTCATCACCATCGACTCGACACCACGCGTGTTGTCGAAGGCGTTGACCTTGATGTACACCTCGGAATGGGCCTTGCGGCAGGCATTGACTTCATACAGCGCCGCTGCGCCGTCTTTGATTTGGAACATGGGGATACCCCACATATTCCAGTAACAGTTGCGTGGATGTGGATCGTCAGTCCATTCGACGGAAACGGCCCAGCCCTTACCGATGGCGTAATCGATTTGAGCGCGGATCTCGTCGTCAGTCAGATCCGGCAGGAAGGAAAACTGTCCCTGTGTGATTCGCATGATGATGCTCCTTGTAAGGTCTCTGATTTACGACGCGGTTGGTGTGGCGACGAAGTCGGGTGTATCGGTCGATGTGTAATTGAAGGCCACGTCTTTCCAAGTCTCCAGCGCCTTTTCGAGCGGCTTACAGGTCTTGGCTGCATTTTTCAGGATGGCGGGACCGTCATTGATGATGTCCTTGCCTTCGTTACGTGCCTTGATCATGACCTCGAGACCCACCCGGTTGGCAATCGCGCCCGCTTGGATACCGTCTGGGTGACCGATGGTGCCGCCACCAAACTGCAGCACGACGTCATCGCCAAACAAGTCAACAAGCTGGTGCATCTGACCCACGTGGATACCACCCGATGCTACTGGCAGCACTTTCTTCATGTCGCACCAGTCCTGGTCGAAGAAGAGACCGCGCGAGAGATCTTGCTTGTTGTAGCTTTCGCGACAAACGTTGTAGTAGCCCTGCACGGTCATCGGATCACCTTCGAGTTTGCCGACTGCCGTACCCGCGTGAAGATGGTCAACACCGGCCAGACGCAGCCACTTTGCCATCACGCGGAAAGAGACGCCGTGATTTTTTTGACGCGTGTAAGTACCATGACCTGCGCGGTGCATGTGGAGAATCATGTCGTTCTTGCGGCTCCAGTTGGAAATCGACTGAATAGCAGTCCAGCCAATAATCAAGTCGACCATGATGATGTTCGATCCTAGCGACTTGGCGAACTCAGCTCGCGCATACATTTCTTCCATGTCTGCGGCCGTGACGTTGAGATAGTGGCCCTTGATCTCACCGGTATTGGCCTGCGCGCGATTGACGGCTTCCATACAGAACAGAAAACGATCGCGCCAATGCATGAAGGGCTGACTGTTGATGTTCTCGTCGTCTTTGGTGAAATCGAGTCCACCCGTCAGACCTTCGTACACCACGCGGCCATAATTTTTACCGGAGAGACCCAGCTTGGGCTTCATCGTCGCGCCCAAAAGGGGACGGCCAAATTTATCCAGACGCTCACGCTCGACGATGATGCCGGTCGGTGGGCCTTTGAATGTTTTTACGTAAGCGACGGGGATGCGAATGTCTTCCAGGCGCGCGGCTTTGAGTGGCTTGAACGAAAACACATTACCAATCAGTGAGGCGGTAACGTTGGCGATTGAACCCTCTTCGAACAACACAATGTCGTAAGCGATGTAGGCGAAGTACTGCTGTTCTTTGTCGGTGCCAGGACCCGTGCCTGGCACGGTATCAACACGGAAAGCCTTAGCCTGATAATCCTCGTGCGCGGTCAGCAAGTCGGTCCACACCACGGTCCAAGTTGCGGTTGATGATTCGCCCGCCACTGCAGCGGCGGCCTCAATCGAATCGACACCTTCCTGAGGCGTAATACGGAAGACGCAAATGAAATCGGTATCTTTCGGTGTGTAATCAGGGCGCCAGTAGCCCATTTGTGCGTACTTTAGAACGCCACCTTTGTAGCGCTCTTTCATATCGGTGATGCGACCTTCGACGGGTTTGTTCATTGCAGTCTCCTGTTAATCGCCTGATGGGCGGGGCGCATGCCGGTTCGTTATTAATATCCTTGGCTGATTAATAATGAACAATGCTGGTCAAGAATGAACGCATTAGAGCAAGCGGTGACCGCAATGTATAGTTTTTATCTGTTAAGGTATATTCATCTATCGTTTGGATACTAATCAGATATTTTGATCTATTATTTTTATGAAAAGTCTAAAACTCCTTAGAAACCTGAGCATGCGCCAATTGCGCATTTTCTTGAGCGCGGCGCGCCACGCTAGTTTTAGTAAAGCAGCAACAGAATTAAGCCTGACTGCACCGGCCGTTTCGATGCAAATTAAGGAACTCGAGGGGGATTTGGGGGTGGCGCTGTTCTCGCGGGTAGGGCGGCGGGTTGAGCTGACGACGGCCGGCGAGTACTTTCTGGTCTACGTAAAACGCGTCGCCCTTAACCTGCGCGAAGCCGAGGTCATGCTGTCAAAACTGCGCGGCACTCAGGGTGGCACGCTGAAAATCGGGCTGGTCAGTACGGCGAATTATTTTGTGCCCCAGCTACTCTCGCGCTTTCGCGAAGAACATTTCGGCCTGCAAATAAAAATCGAAGTGCGCAACCGTGACCAGATGGTAGAGATGCTGCGAGATGGTGATATTGATATTGCGATCATGGGTCGCACCCCCGCCGATCTGGATACGCGCATTGAAGCGTTCGCACCGCACCCACATGCCTTTATCGCCAGCCCCGATCACCCATTGTCCAAACAACAAAGCATCTCCGCTGGGGCACTCAATCAGGTCGAATTAATTTCTCGGGAAGAAGGCTCGGGCACACGCGTCATCATGGAGCGATTTTTACATGAGCGAGGCCTGACACCGCGCGTGTCAATGGAAATGTCTTCCACCGAAAGCATTAAACAGGCGGTGATGGCAAACCTTGGTATTTCCTTTGTCTCTCTGCATACCGTCGGCCTGGAAAAAACCTACGGCAAGATCGCGATACTCGATATTGATGACACACCGATTTCACGAACCTGGCATGTCGTTGCCCTTAATCGGGGTAATCCCTCGCCTTCTGCAGAAGCCTTCCGTTATTTTGTACTAGAGCATGGCGCTGCAATCATTGAAGACTTGTATCCGAATTTACTGATGCGACGTTCTGCCAATGGCTAGACGCGCCGCAAGGACCGTACACTCCGATACCGCCATCATGGGGAATGAATTCTTTTGGGCGAATTAATGCGATAAGCAAGCCGTTGCGACGATGTCTGCTGATGGTAATGCTGTCGGTAATACTGTTCTGGCAGTCGTCTCTCTGCTCTGTCGCTCTGGCACAAGACCTCTCGCTAACTGATCTTCCCTACCGAAATCCTCGTTCGCTGGATACCTTGCTGGCGCGCGATGACATGGCTTTTCAGTTGGCAATAAAGCGGGACTGGCCGCGCATAGGGCGCACGCTGTCGATGTTTGTGCCATTGCGAGCCAGGATCACCACATCATCATTATTTTTCGACACGGCGCGACAGCGATGCACACAACAGCGAGAACCCGCTGCATGTCGTCTGTACATGGATTTTCTTTCGTTTCAAATGAAACAGAAAACGAAGGTGGCTGTGAAGTCGAGTGCCCCGCCATCTGTGGTTTTACGTCCTGCACAGCTACCGTATCGTGATAGCGCTGTACTGAATGCCATAACAGCACTGGATGCACCCACCTTGCAATCAGCGCTCGCAGCACACTGGGACTGGATACACGAAGTCATCGCGCGCTTTCTTCCAGATCACTATGTGCTCTATCCCATCTCAAAAGTATTTGTAGGTATTCGCGATACCTGTCAGACCGCACGCACCGAAATTGCGTGTCGCTTGCACTTCTCAGATATCGACAGCATCGTTGACAACAATCGGCGGCAAATGCCGACCCTGTTTCGTACCTTGGACCAGATACCGTATCGCGACCCGGCGCCTCTGTCCGCATTACTTCGACTCAGCGAGGCCAAATGGCGCGCGCAAACAAAACGGGCAGAACTGGATGCCCTGCTTAATCGCTACATCGGATCGTCAGCAGCCATCGTCGGCGATTTGGACTTCGCACGCGCCCGACTGGACTGCCAGGCCGTGATGCCGGGCGACTATGTCCGGTGCCGTGATTACCTCGGGCGACTTTCAGGACTGATGCGCAATAAGTAGCGCCAGCACCGTTCTTCCGTGCTCTTTTGCAGGCGCTCCGCGGAAGCACCTTCATGCAGATGATTTGGCTGTAAAGCCGCCGGTATTAGCGCACCGCTGGTATCAGTTGCGCCATACCCGAGTGACAAAAAATCTGGTTCTTGCGGGTTGAAGTAGAAAACATACGGTTCAACCAGTTTACGGCTAGCGTCGGTGACCCGGCCACACCAACGGCCTATAAAAGCGAGAGCTTGCATCCGACATCGACGGTAGGCCGCGTGATGGTGGGCTATCAATTCTGAAATGTTCGGTAGAATCAGCGGGTCATGTCGGCATCACCCTGATGCAGGATGTCATCACCGGACCCGCTCATGTTTGTTTACAGAATCTTCAAGGCATTGGCGTTAACAAGCGCGCTGATTTTTCCTGTCTCAGGATTCACCCAGTCGTTTACTTTCGCGGCCATTGGTGACCTTCCCTATGGACCGCATGAAGAATTTGCTGGGCTGATTGGGAAACTTAATGGTCAGTCACTGGCGTTCACGATACATGTGGGCGACATCAAATCTGGCAGCACTGTCTGCTCGGATGAAACTTTTCTGAGCGTGCGACAGCTGTTCGATCGATTTGATCGCGCGCTGATTTATATACCCGGCGACAATGAGTGGACAGACTGTCACCGAGTTAACAATGGTCGCTACGATCCGCTCGAGCGTCTGGAAAAAATTCGTCAGCTGTTTTTTGTACCAAGCGAAAGTCTGGGCAAACAACGACTGCCCTTGCAGATGCAGTCCAGCCAAAAACCATTCGCCTCCTTTGTAGAAAATCGTCGCTGGTCGCAAGGCAAAGTGCGCTTTGCAACGCTGCATTTAGTGGGTTCGAACAATAATCTGCAACCAGGGCTAGCTTCCTCAAGTGAGTTTGCAGCGCGCGAGCACGCAAATATTGCGTGGCTAAGGGAGACTTTTGCCGAAGCAAAAGCCAATAAAGACGAAGCGGTAGTGCTGGCCATGCAAGCCGATACGTTTTTCGGCGAACCGCGAAAAGGCTCGGGGTTCGTACGCTGGAATGTGGCACTGGCGGAGGAAGTCGCTGCATGGGAAAAGCCGGTGCTACTGATTCAGGGCGATACGCACCAGTATCTGACCGACCGTCCGCTCAAGGACGCCAAGGGCAAACCTCTCAGCCAGCTGGTTCGGTTGGTGGTGCCGGGAGAAAGTCAGGCGGATGCGGTACTCATCCGCATCGATACCGCTGATACGGCGGCGCCTTTCCAATTCAAACTGCTTCGGGATGAAAAGCAACCCTGAGCGGATTTTGAATCCGCTGCCGATCAGTTTGATTGGGCTGGCGGGGCACATCCCATTCGACCCCAAGGTGCACGGTGTAGCCGGAATGGGTTGTAAATGATCTGTCTGGGGAGGGCTGTGAAGGCTGGCGCGGCTGGCTGGAATCGAACCAGCGACCCTTGGCTTCGGAGGCCAATACTCTATCCACTGAGCTACAGCCGCGCGGTTTGGGTACTTTGGAACAGCGGCAAGGATACCGGGTTTCGGTCGGGCAGTCCATGAAGCGACAGGACGCGCAGGGTCAAATTGTGGCGCTTCGTCTATAATCGGCGGCTTGTTATTCTTAGCTAGCCAAGCCGCCTGGTCACACGCCACAAGACGACCGTGCAGCCGGCTGAATATACCCCGAGGACATCATGAGCGACGCGCACGACGAACACGAATCCGTAATCAAAACACCTAAGCAATTAATCGCCGCTTTAGTGGCCGGCTTTGTAATTCCTATTATCGTCATCGTATTGCTGGTGCAATACGTCGGCAGCGCACCCAAAGTCGGTGCGGGCTCCAATGGACAATCACCGGAAGCGATCGCGGCACGTTTGAAGCCAGTCGCTGATGAAGGTTATACGCTGGTCGATGCAAGCGCGCCCCGTCAGCTAAAGGCAGGCGCTGAAGTTTATAACGCTGCGTGCGTTGCTTGTCATGGCAGTGGTGCTGCCGGCGCACCAAAAATGGGTGATGGCGGCGCGTGGTCCAAGCGCATTGGACAAGGCTACGACACACTGGTGTCGCACGCGATCAAGGGCATTCGCGCCATGCCTGCCAAAGGCGGCAATCCTGATCTCGATGACCTTGAAGTCGCACGTGCCGTGGTACATATGGCCAACGCGAGTGGTGCGAAATTCAAGGAACCCGCCGCAAAATAAGGCGTCGTTTGTTCTGACAAAAAATCCCGGCTTGCGATGCGCATGCCGGGGTTTTTGTTTGTGGATCGCCGCCACGATTCTTCTCTGAAAAAAATACCATGACCTGCTTAGTGTCTGAGTCGATACCAAAGCATCCCTATCCATTCGTGCAATGCGTAATGGCTGCTTTGAAGCGACCCGGCAGAAGGAATGAAATCAGCCGCAGATAGGGGCTTACGTGACCGAAAATCGGTCGCCGCAGGGATCACTGTCAAACCGGTTTTGGAAAAAATCTGCATCGCACGCGACATATGCATCGCATCAGTGACGAGCAATACGCGAACAATGCCCGCCTCTCGCAACATCGTCGCAGCATGCGCGGCATTTTGCGCCGTGTTCTCGGAGGTGTCTTCAATCCAGCGCACCGGAATTTGAGAATCCTCTCGCAAAGCACTCGCCATCACGACCGCCTCGCTTTCACCACCCCGGTCAGGTGCGCCGCCACTCACAAGTATGGGCAATCCAGTCAGGCGGTGAAGGCGCGCTCCATGGCGTAACCGCGCCAGTGTCTGTGGGCTGGGTTGATCCCGATTGCCATCCTCGGGTGCCGCAAACGAACGACCACCACCAAGAATCACGATCGCCTTTGCATCGACCATCTTGGGGTTCGGTACCGGCAGTGAACGGTTTTCTAACGGCGCCACTAGCAAACGTGACCCGGCACCGGTGGACAGGGCCAGCAGCAACGCGACTGAAGTAATGATGATGGCGTTTCCTGTAAATCGGAAACGCTTTGACAGCCCCCAGCCCAGGCTACCCAGAATCACCAGAGACAATGGCGGCAACAAAAAAGCTGCCAGCAAATTCGTGAAGAACCAGCTGATGCTCATGGGCTCACTCGCACTTTTGGGTAATCACGCATCAATGGGCAGCATTCGGCGGTTCGCGACGTGCATGCTGCACGAGTATCCAGGGCTTAACCACCACCGTCCATAACAATGCATCTTGAGCCAGCCACTGCATGGCTTGCGCATCACTGACCCGATGCAAGCGTTCGGCCTTCATCCAGTCCTGCACGCTCGCCTTGTCATCAGCCGCGATACGTGCGCCCACATCAATGAGATCAAGTTCGGGCGCGACACTGAGCAGGGTGCCGCCTGCGAAATAACGTTCCAGTTCACTCCAGCGCATTTGCGCTGTTTGCTCATTGAGTTCGGCGCGCAATGACGCGAGAATTTTTTCGTTCATCATCAAATCAGTAATGCGGTGGTTTGTCATGCGGTAGCGAGCCGCTTGCCTGTGTGGGTAATTCAGTCATGCGACGTGCGAGCGCTGCGCATAGCGCATCAAGTTCATCGATCTTTTTCTGTTGACGATAGACCGTCTGATTCAGGGTATCGAGAAGATCATCCTGACTGGCGAGCTTGATCTCAAGGTTTACTAGTCGTTCATCCAGTTCCATGGTCATACTTTCATTGGTTTGACTGTCAGGGGTTACGCGGAGAATTGACGGGAGAATTTTATGCCACGCCGACGGTATCGATAGCAACTTTTCGGGTCTGCATTCAGCGTCATTGAATCATGTGCTTGGCTTGGTGGCTCGGGGCGCCAGTTTGCGGCAGGCATCGGAACAATACCTGACCTCAGACCAACTTGACGCCCACTTTTTGCGCCAAGTAAATGGTCGCGCGCATTGCACGCAGACTTTGACGGGAAGATTGTGGGGATTACGAAAGCCACCCCCTGATTTGCCACGATCAGGCACGAAATCAGGCCGCTCTGGGCTTTTGCAACAAGGCTTTGAGACCCGCCAATCTGTCCTGGGGTGTCATCACCTCGTGTTCGGCGGGCAGGGCATCGCCCTCGTCCAGACGCATCTCCTTGATGAAACGAGATACTTCGCAAGGGATGCTATCGCGTGCGCGTTTACGTTTCTTGCACCAGGTAAGGGTCAGGCTGCGCTGCGCGCGCGTGATGCCGACATACATGAGCCGGCGCTCCTCTTCAATGCGTTGCGCTAGCAGTTCGGCCGGCGCATCCGGGTCGCCCCTGTGGGGCAGGATACCTTCCTCAACACCGATCATGAACACATGACCGAACTCCAGTCCCTTGGCTGCGTGCAAAGTAGACAGGCGCACGGCATCCGGTTCCTGATCACGGCCCTCCAGCATGCTCATGAGTGCCACCATTTGCGTCAGCTCGAGCAGCGATTTTTCAGGGCCGTCAGCATCACGACCGCCATTACCTTTCTCTTTCAGCCATCCGGTGAAGTCGAGTACGTTTTGCCATTTCTCTTGCGCCTGTTTGTCATCGAATGTGGCATACAAATAAGCTTCATAGTCGATGACTTTCATCATGTCATCCAGCACGGCACCGGCATTTTCTCCGGCACCCGCCGCGCCGACGCGCGTTGCACGCGCTTCGAGCTGATTGATGAAATCACAGAATTCGCGCAAGGGTGCCAGCTGCCGTTCATTCATGCGCGCCTCGATACCGCCCTTGAAAACAGCCTCGAATAATGAGCATTGCCACTGACGGGAAAATTCGCCCAATGCTTCCAGCGTAACCTGGCCCACACCGCGACGCGGCGTTGTTACGGCACGGATGAAAGCAGGATCATCATCCGTATTCGCAATGAGTCGTAGATAGCTGATGATGTCTTTGATTTCAGCACGATCAAAAAAACTCTGCCCCCCTGACATCACATACGGGATGCGCTCGCGGCGCAAGGCTTTTTCCAGCGCGCGCGATTGATGATTGCCGCGATACAGAATCGCATAATCAGAAAACTTAGCGCGACGCTCAAACTTGTGCGCAGAAAGCATGATGACTACCTGATCAGCTTCGGCTTCGTCATCGTCCATGGCCATTACTTTGACCGGATCGCCTGCGCCGTGCTCGGACCAGAGTGATTTCTCGAATAATTTCGGATTGTTGGCGATGACGGCATTGGCCGCTTGAAGAATACGGGTGCTGGAACGATAGTTTTGCTCGAGCTTGATGAGCTTTAAATCAGGAAAATCATCCTGTAGCGTGCGCAGGTTTTCCATAGTCGCGCCACGCCATGCATAAATCGCCTGATCATCATCACCGACGGCCGTGAAGATGGGTTTTTTGCCAGGTCCGGTGACCAGCAACTTCACGAGCTCGTACTGACAGGTATTGGTGTCCTGATATTCATCGAGCAGCAGATAGCGAAGTCGACGCTGCCAGCGATCCCGTGCGGCCTCATCCTGACGAAACAGTTCGACAGGCAAGCGGATGAGATCATCAAAATCAACGGCCTGATAACTCGACAAGGTCGCGACATAGCTGCGATAAATGCGCGCTGCCTGAGCTTCATCTTCGGTGCTTGCTTGAGCCACCGCCTGATCAGGCGTGAGCAAGGCATTCTTCCAAAGGGACATAGCATTCTGAATGCGCCGAATGGCGCCTTTGTCCGTGGTCGCCGAAAGATCCTGCACGATAGCGAAGCAATCGGTACTGTCCATGATCGAGAAGCGCTCTTTAAGCCTAAGCGCTTGCGCTTCACGCCGCAAAATATGGACACCAAGTGAATGAAACGTGGAGACCGTCAATTGTTTGGCCTGTCCGGGTTCGCGCAGCAGTTTGCCAACCCGCTCACGCATTTCGAGTGCGGCTTTGTTGGTGAAGGTCAGGGCCGCAATGTTGCGAGGCTCATGATTGCAAGACTCAATCAGGTGCACGATTTTCTGCGTAATGACGCGCGTCTTGCCCGATCCGGCGCCTGCCAGTACAAGGCAAGGGCCATCGATATAGTCGACGGCGATTCGCTGCGGAGTGTTGAGACCGTGCTGCATGGGGGAGTCGGCGTGAGGCAGGTGGGCGAGCGCATCATTGTATCGAAAGTCTTGCTGCCGAGCGTGATAAGGTGGCTTCGCATGACGAGGACGCCGCAATGAAATTCACTCATCTCATCGAAATTAACAATTTAGGTAATCCCTTGATTACCCCGCTCAGTCGCTCGCAACTTTGGCACGGTCTTGTGTTGCGAGCGGAGCGCCCGACGCTGTTTCTTATTGGGCTCGATCGCTGCGAGATTACATCGCGTTCAGCAGAGGGGATGTCTCGCACGCTTCACTTCGGAAAACTCGAGGTGATTGATGAAGTGCGATTGACGTTGCTGGATCAGGTTCATTACCATGTGCCACAGCAGAATGACATACCTGCTTCCGATCTGACGATGACGATAGAAGAGCCGCAAGCCGGGGCATTGTTTGTCAGGTTTTCCTACGATGATCATCGGGATACGCCTGAAACAACAGAAGAATCTTTTTACAACGACTTTCGACGCAATGCCTATAAAGAATCTGATATCGATACGGTACGTATGATCCGGCAGTTGGCCGATGAGGGTCAGTTGGATTCGCCGATTCAATAAAATTTCACTTGTACTGCAGTATCGGGGGTTACGGTATTCGCTTTATTCGCCTTTCATTTCTGCAGACGTTTGGCGCGTTCCAAAGCTCGCGATGGTTTTGAGCTTAAATATCAATCGGATCGATTTCGAGCGTCCAGCGCAGGCGGGTTGGGTGTTTGCGTAGTGCTTGCACCCATAGCTTCAGAAAGTTCTGCAAGGTTGCTCGCGCATTCGACTCCAGCAACAACTGCGCTCTTTCGACACCAGCAACACGCGTCATGGTCATGGGGACCGGATCATTGATGACAATGCCGGGATGGGGCAATAGCTCGCGCGCCTGTTGCAAGAATTCTAGAGCTGTCGTCAAGGTTTTTGATTCTGCTCTGAGCAAGGCCTGAAAGACAAACGGCGGCAAGCCTGCGTTGCGGCGCTCCTCCAGAGTTGATGAAGCGAAGCCCGGAAAGTCATGTCCAAGCAAGGCGCGATACAACGGATGCTGTGCGTAGCGGGTTTGCACCAGCACTTCACTCTTCGACATCTGAGCTGCACTGCCCGCCCTACCCGCCCTGCCCGCGACCTGCATGAGCTGCGCAAACAAACGCTCGCCGGCCCGGTAATCATGCGAAAACAAGGCGGTATCAGGATTGATTACGCCCACCAGCGTGAGTCGCTGGAAGTCATGGCCCTTTGCGACCATTTGCGTGCCAAGGAGAATATCGACTTCACCGCGATGTACCGTTTCGAAGGCCGCTTGTGCACTACCTTTTTTTCGGGTGGAGTCAGCATCTATTCTAAGCACGCGTGCTTCAGGAAACAGCGTGTGCAAATACTCTTCTATTCGTTGGGTGCCACGTCCTAGCGGCTGCAAATCCACATTGCCGCACGTGGGGCAAGATGTGGGGATCCTGAGCTCAAGACTGCAGTGATGACAGCGCAAACGACGTTCTGGTTTGTGCAGCACCATGAACGCGGTACATCGCTGGCAGTTGCTGATCCACCCGCACGCATCACAATGCACGACAGGCGCGTAACCGCGGCGATTAAGAAACAAAAGTGATTGTTCACCACGTGCCAATCGCTCGCGCAAGGCAGCAATAAGAGGCGGCGCCAAGCCCTCGCTTGCCTTGATGCGCTCCATGTCGATCAGCGATATGTTGGGCAACACGGCTTGCGCAGCAGCGCGCTGGGTGAGTACCAGTTTCTTATAACGGCCGCTTTCGGCGTGATGCCAGCTCTCCATTGACGGTGTGGCCGAACCAAGAACCACCGGAATGTTCAGGTCGTGTGCGCGCCAAATCGCCAGATCGCGCGCCGAGTAGCGCAATCCCTCTTGTTGCTTGTATGACGGATCGTGTTCTTCGTCGACGACGATTAGCTTCAGATCGGGCATCGAGGCAAGTATGGCAAGGCGAGTGCCAAGGACAATCGCTGCACTCCCGAGATGCGCTGATAGCCAGCTACGGGTTCGCTCGCCCTCGGAGAGTTGACTATGGAGTGACACCACATTTAATTCGGGAAAGCGGGCTCGTACGCTGTTCTCGAGTTGTGGCGTCAGATTGATTTCGGGTACCAGTATCAATACTTGCGAGCGCCGGCCCTGTTGTCGTTCGCGCTCAAGAATTTTTTCTGCACTTCGCAGATAGACTTCGGTTTTTCCACTGCCAGTCACGCCGAAAAGCAAAGTAGTGCTGTAACTATTGACTGATGTGATGGCATCGACGGCGGCTTGCTGGTCTTGGTTGAGCTGGGGAGGAACCGATGGTCCTGAAGTCGTTGGGCTCACAGGCGCCGCGACCTTCTTTAATGCACCGTCGAGTGCCGTAGATTTAAGGACGCGCAGATTTTTCGGCAGGCAAGGCAAGACCACTTCGCCTAAAGGGCGCTGATAGTATTCAGCCGCGAATCGTGACAGGGCGATCCAATGCGCCGACAAGGCAGGTAGTTGGTAACGTATTGCGGTGACATCACGAATTTTTTCGGGCGCATGATCACTGGTCTCTTGGATCGCAATAATGAGCCCCATGACTTCTCTGCGTCCAAATGGCACTTGGGCTAACTGCCCTACCATCGGCGGCAGGTCATCGACGGACTCTGGCCGCCACCGATAGTCAAATTCGATGGCCAACGGGGTGTCCAGCGCCATTTTGAGAATGCGAGGAGTGGGTGGCGGCATAGACAGCGAGTGTGATCTAAAGAGGGACTGCAATCTTTGGGGATTGAAAAAGTGGTACCGAACGCTTGGGTTTATGGCCAACGGCGCCCGGAGGTTCTGCTAGGTTGCCCTAAAAACTCGACTTTGTTCAACGTCTTCCCAACTTAATGTAAAGCTTTAAAAATTGATTTAAATCCCGGGCGCAAAAGAGTTTTTTCCGCTATCCACAAAATCTGTGGATAACTTTGTGTGTAACTGGGCCTTGACAAGCCAAAGCGCTGAGTTCATGCGGTGTTCAACAAAATGACTCGTAGTAAAGCAGATGCTAACCCCATGAAAAATCAATGACTTAGCGGAAGGTGTTATTCACAGGAAAAATTTTTGGAATTTTTTTTACGCGATCTTGACAATCCTACTTTTGTGAATAAGTGTGGGTTGGCCAATGCTCGGTAACTTGCGCTTTACAGAACCCTGTGGCGGTTTTCATACCGGCTTTGCAGCGATAAATCATATCAACCCGACGGGAATTCAGGGTGCAAGCCCTGGCCTGATTCAATCGCGCATCTTCGCGCTACCTAAAATTGATTTTGGCTATTAACGGCCTGTGGATATCTTTGTGAACAATGTGCCCAGTTTTAGCGCGCTCTCTCATCTGTGATCAAGCCGCCGATCAGCGAACAATCATTGCCAAAACTATTTATTCAATTAAATCAATGGCTTGAGCGGCACATCTAGACGCTGGATTGATTAGTTTGTGCAAGTGCTTGATTCAATCTGTATGTGCCTTACTTGTGCATAACTGGCCGGATCGGGGTACAAAAACATGTTACAACAGCACCCCGATTTTTAGATGCGCCTGATCAGGTGCGCAATTGCCGGCTGATCTCGTGGACTGCTGACACCATGGCGGTCACAGCATCGGGGGGAGTGAATTGAGAAATACCATGGCCTAGATTGAATACATGGCCGGACCCGGGGCCCGGCTTTCCAAAGGCATTCAGCGCGCGCTCAACTTCGGTGCAAATTTGTTCTGGTTTTGCAAACAATACGTTGGGATCGAGGTTTCCTTGAAGTGCAACCTTGTGACCCACCAAGGCGCGCGCCTTGCCCAGGTTGACGGTCCAATCGAGTCCCACGGCATCGGCACCACTATCGGCAATTTCTTCCAACCACAAACCACCGCCCTTGGTAAAGACGATGCACGGGATCTTCACCCCGTCATGCTCGCGCTTGAGGCCTTGGATGACCTGCCTCATGTAATTCAGGGAGAACGTCTGGTAGATACCGTCGGCCAGTGCGCCGCCCCAGGTATCAAAAATCATCACCGCCTGAGCGCCCGCCTCGATCTGGGCATTTAGATAAGCCGCGACGGCGGCGGCATTGATGCTCAGAATGTGGTGCATCAGGTCCGGGCGGTCATAGAGCATCGATTTCACGGTTCGGAAATCGTCCGAACCACCACCCTCGACCATGTAGCACGCCAGGGTCCATGGACTGCCCGAAAATCCGATCAAGGGAACTCTGCCAGCCAGCTCGGTGCGGATCTGCGTTACGGCGTCAAAGACGTATTGCAGACTGCTCAAATCCGGCGCACGCAGCGCACGTACGGCCTGCTCATCTCTGAGCGGACGCGCGAAACGTGGTCCCTCACCTTCGGCAAACGAGAGTCCCAGACCCATCGCATCGGGCACGGTGAGAATGTCGGAAAACAGGATGGCCGCGTCAAGGGCATAGCGATCCAGCGGCTGCAGGGTGACCTCGGTCGCATAGTCCGGGTTCGTGGCCAAGCCCATGAACGAGCCCGCCTTACTGCGGGTAGCACGGTACTCAGGCAAGTAGCGACCTGCCTGACGCATCAGCCAGAGCGGCGTGTAGTCGGTTGGCTGGCGCATCAGGGCGCGCAGGAAAGTGTCGTTCTTGAGTGGGGCGAAGCGGCTGGACATCCGTATCCTTAAGGCAGTTCTTCGAAGGCAATATTATCGCCGAAAGTTTTTGATACGCCTGATTTTTTCGAGCAGTGGTCCGGCGCTGTGATTCAAACAATCATAGGTTGATTTTAATGGATCAAGACAATGTTTTGGCTGAGCAGAAAATGAAAAAGGCAGCCGAAGCTGCCTTTCCAGTGATCTTTGAAAACTCAGCGCTTCTGGCGCAACTTGTGAATCGCCGCCAGCTGCGCAATTGCAATAGCCAATTCTGTCTGGGCGACAGCGAAGTCAATATCGGTTTCCCGACTCGACATCGCTTCTTCTGCCATTTTTTTGACTTCATTGGCCTTCGCTTCATCCAGATCGCGGCCGCGAATTGCTGTGTCAGCCAATACGGTGACCGTGTTTGGCTGGACTTCGAGAATGCCGCCAGCAACGAAAACAAACTCCTCATCCGCAGCGCCGACTAACTTGATACGGACCGCACCGGGCTTGATACGGGTGATCAGCGGGGTGTGCTTGGGATAGATACCCAATTCACCTGCCTCGCCCGGCAGGACAACGAACTCTGCCTGTCCGGAGAAGATTTGTTCTTCTGCGGAGACGACATCAACGTGGATGATATTTGCCATAGAAAGCCTTTTTTCGGTAAATCGAATCGCGAGTTGCAATAGGCGCTGCCCTGATCACGGGGCAGCCATCCTGTTATTGCATCTTCTTCGCTTTCTCGATGGCTTCTTCGATGGTGCCTACCATGTAGAACGCCTGCTCAGGCAGATGATCCAGTTCGCCAGAAGCGATCATTTTGAAGCCCTTGATCGTGTCTTTCAACGACACGTATTTACCCGGCGCACCGGTAAACACTTCAGCGACGTGGAAAGGCTGCGACAGGAAACGCTGCATCTTACGAGCGCGTGCCACGAGCAGTTTGTCTTCTGGTGCAAGCTCATCCATACCCAGAATCGCGATGATGTCGCGCAGTTCTTTGTAGCGCTGCAGCGTGCCCTGCACCTGACGAGCAGTATCGTAGTGATCTGGACCTACCACGTTAGGATCGAGCTGACGTGACGTGGAATCCAGCGGATCAACCGCTGGATAAATACCCAATGCAGCGATGTCACGCGACAAAACAACGGTCGAGTCAAGGTGAGCAAAGGTGGTCGCAGGCGACGGGTCAGTCAAGTCATCCGCAGGAACGTAGACGGCCTGAATTGAAGTAATCGAACCTGTCTTGGTTGAAGTAATGCGCTCCTGCAAACGGCCCATTTCTTCGGCCAGTGTCGGCTGGTAACCCACCGCGGAAGGCATACGACCCAACAACGCAGATACCTCGGTACCGGCCAGTGTGTAACGGTAGATGTTATCAACGAAGAAGAGAACATCACGGCCTTCGTCGCGGAAGGACTCCGCAATCGTGAGGCCGGTCAACGCAACGCGCAAACGGTTGCCGGGTGGCTCGTTCATCTGACCATAGACCATTGCAACTTTGGATTTGGTGAAGTCTTCGGTGTTCACAACACCGGCTTCAATCATCTCGTGATAGAAGTCATTACCCTCACGAGTACGTTCACCCACACCAGCAAACACGGAAAGACCCGAGTGAGCTTTCGCGATGTTGTTGATCAGTTCCATCATGTTCACGGTCTTACCCACACCCGCGCCACCGAACAGGCCGACCTTACCACCCTTGGCGAACGGACAAACCAGATCGATCACCTTGATGCCGGTTTCGAGCAATTCCTGCGAAGGTGACAGCTCGTCATAGGCAGGCGCGGCACGGTGAATGGACGCGTGCTTGTCCGATTTGACCGGACCGATTTCATCGATAGGATTGCCGAGCACGTCCATGATGCGACCCAGTGTGCCCTGACCGACCGGCACCATGATTGGGCCACCCGTATTCTGGATAACCATACCGCGGCGCAAACCGTCGGAGGTACCGAGCGCAATGGTGCGCACGATGCCATCGCCAAGCTGTTGCTGTACTTCCAGCGTCAGCGCCGAGCCTTCCATTTTTAATGCATCGTAAATCTTGGGCATCGCATTACGGGGGAATTCAACGTCAACCACCGCGCCGATACACTGAACGATTTTGCCATCCGCCATTTTCGTTCCTTCAAATAAAAATTGTAATTCGATTCAAATTCGTAATTCTTAGACCGCGGCTGCAC
>Ga0315905_10002815_pt1 | contig 18184 bp, 27 predicted proteins | sample LakEriMetagenome_5_FD_203522 | JGI IMG/M metagenome (GOLD analysis project Ga0315905, IMG submission 203522) | Freshwater fungal communities from buoy surface, Lake Erie, Ohio, United States - Buoy 4 MA121 | ecosystem: Environmental > Aquatic > Freshwater > Lake | place: USA: Lake Erie, Ohio... | reverse complement strand
ATGTGCGCCCTCGGGCCAACGGGCGGGGTGCCCCCCAACCACACCCTTCCCACCGGGTCACGGCACGGGCCCCCCCCGGCACAACACCACCACCCCCCCCCCCCCCCGCGCCTGCAGGACCTGCTGGCCGCCACACTGGAGATCCCCTTCAGCGTGCCGCCCTACATGTCACTGCTGGCGCGCAGCGTGGCCACGCTGGAGGGCATTGCCCTGGTGGGCGACCCGGACTACCAGATGGTCACGCAGGTGAGGGGCTGCGGGGCATGGCGGTGCGACCGAGACCACAGCCAGTTTGGTTTTTCTGCTGTGCACGCCTGCGCATGTTGCCACATTACAACGCATCTGCTGCCTGCGCTCGTCATCGCGCCTGTGTGGCCCTGTGTTTTGCCCCCGCTGGTCAGCCTGTGCCACAGCTTCAGTTGAGCTGTTGCCCACCTCTTCACTGGCACGCCTACCTGCAGGCTTACCCCTTTGTGGTGCGCAAGGTGCTGCGCAACGACAGCAGCGGTGCCGCCCTGCTGCTGCGTGACATTGTGTACGATGCCGACGGCAAGGTGAGCACTGCTTGCCAGGCCTCAGGGATGCACATGACCCCACCCACTCTGCTTGGGGGGCTGGCTGCAGCGCCTGTGCTCTGCCGTGGCATTCCGTGGGGGCGTGCAGCCCACTGCTTGCTACTGTGCGCCTGCAGGTGCGGCCGCAGCGCCTGGGCGCGCTGCTGAACGCGGCCCTGGGCTACGTGTCTGAGGAGACCACCGGGTTTGTGGACTTTGATGCGGTGCCGGATGAGGGAGCGTCTGTCAAGGTGACTCCACGCCTGCATCTGTGTTGTTTGTTTCCCAGCTGTCTGTGGTTGGCAACCAACCAGTGGTGCCGGCTCACTCAGCGCATACAAGCTGTCAGCAGCCATGCCTGGCGCGCCACCAACCACCCGCCGCCTGGTCTTGCAGGAAATTTTCTCCTTCCTGCTGAGCCCGGAGGCCCGGGATTTGCGCCCCCTGCTGGTGTCATGGCTCACTGGAGCCGTGGACCTGGTTGCACGTGATCGCCTGCGCAAGGCGTACGCCGCCCTGCCATCCCTGGCACCCCGCCTGCCGCTGATCGGTGAGTGCTGCGCTCCCAGAGCTCAGTCCTTTTGCACCCACCCACCACACTGCCAAGATTGCAGTACGCATGCTGCTTCCTTGGCCCCCTAGCATGCGCCGATGGTGTGCGCCCACCCTGCACCCCGGCTGCTGTTGCTGTCATGCAGGGCGCCTGCCGCTGCCGACGCTGCCGCCACCCCCGGTGTTCCTGCCCGGCCGTGGGCTGATGTCCGCGGAGGCTGCCGTGGATATGCTGGCGCCCCCACTGGGTCAGGGCGAAGTCATCTACCTGCAGTCCTTGCAGGTGGGATGCCCAGAGCACGGTGCAGGGCATGCGCGCCTGCGTGTCTCAGACGCCAGTCGGCGCCTCGGCAGCTGCGCTGGCTGCGCCTGCAGCTGATGAGTGCTGGTTGATGCAGTCAGATCAGCAGCTGCTGGCGCCCTGCACTGATGGAGAAGGCCCTCTGTACTCCCAGTGTGAGCTGTTGCTGAGCACCATCACGCCCGCCTGCCTCTGCAGGAGCTGGCGGGGGGCCTGCTGGGCGTGCCAGCTGCCGACCTCGATTCCCCCAGCCCCCAAGCCCTCATCCAGATGCTGACCAACCCGGGCGAGCAGCTCAGGGAGCTGCAACAGGCGCTGACCAGCGTGGCAGGCAGCGCTGACAACCGGGGAGTGGCTGCGCTGGTGGCATCAGACGTCCTGAACGGCCTGATGCAGGCGCTGGCAGACAGGGCGGGCCTGCAGGTCGACACGCTGTTCCCCATGCGCCGTGCCCTGCTCAGGGCTGCCGGCTCCACCGCCCCCGCCTCCAGCGGCACCGGCAGCTCGGGACTATTCAGCACCAGCAGCAGCATGGATGACAGCATGGACGAGTCCATCAGCAGCACCTCATACAGCAGCCAGCCTGTGGTTGCAGGGACGCCCAGCAGGGCGGGCCCAGCGGACGTGGGCAGCAGCAGCGGCAGCAGCAGCAATGGCAGTGGCCCTGCTGGCTCCCCGGCCAGCCTGCGCACCCCCGGTGGCAGCAGCATCAAGATGCGCACCCTGGGTGCTGGCCTGCCTGCTGAGGCGGTGGTGGTTGAGAGGCAGGCGGTGCTGGCCAGGAGGTGATGAGGCGACGAGTGCTGGGTTTGATGTGCGCGTCTGTTGCATCACCCCAGTTTCTCGCGCAAGGTATGGTCAGCCTGGTACATACAAAGTTTCGCTATTGCTGTGTGTAATATAATGTGTTCCTTTGTTCCTGGGCTGCCGAGCTCGCTGATGGCAAAGCTGGCGTCACCTGCAGGTGCCCCTGCCGCGGTCCGGGGATGCACGCCGGAAGCTGCAGGCACCTACCACGGGTGACACGCGGTCGAGCTGCCTCTCAAAGCCCGCCAGACCAGCAAACCCGGCATACTTTCTTCATTGCTGCTCACAAATTGTGGGGCGCCCGGCTTCTTCGACAGCAAACGGTCAGAGATCCGGCATCCGGTCGCACAGCCGTGACGGCGACACGGCAGAGTTGACATCAGGTGCAGTCATGGCCTTGCGTTGCGGGGCTGGGAGCCGGCGCTGCGGCGTGAGGTCAATCGACGTGCATCCGGCTTGGGCGCGGGGCGCGGGGCACCAGCTCCGCTGCCTCAGCGCAACAACTTATACCACGGCACCCCGGAACTGCAGATGCGCGCCGTTAGCTTGTGGCTCGCCCTGATCGTGGTGGCCATCGTGGCGCGCGCCAGGGCCCAGCCGCAGGCGGCGACAGCGCGGCCCAGCAGCCAGGCCCAGCCAGAGCGGATGGCGGCGACAGCGCGGCCCAGCAGCCAGGCCCAGCCAGAGCCGATGGCGGTGGCAGCGGCGCGAGCCTGGAAGGCAGCAGCCACGAAAGCCAGCGCCACAGCCAGCAGTTTGAAGTCCGCGGGCACCTACCCTCACTTCACCCCAGGCAACGGTGGCACCTGGGCCACGGAGGGCCCCGTAACTTGGGTCTCTGGCTTCTGGCCGGGAACACTTTGGCAGCTACATGGCAATTCCCAGGCGAGCGCCGATGCGCAAGAAGCCAGAAAGTGGGCCAGCCAAGCAGGTAATGCCCAGCCCAGCCGTCCAGGCGCAGCTGCACACGCACGCCTGACCTGAGCTGTTGCAGCTGCCCCGGCCTTGCCCGCCCCAGCCCCAAGTGAGCTGTGCCCACCTGCAGGCCGCTGGCTGCCAGGCCTGTATGGAAACGAGAAGGCAAAACCCATTCAGCACGACCATGGGTTTTACTACATGACCTCGGTGTACCCGGCTTACAAACACTGTCTTGCTCAAGGCGGCAGTTGCCAAATGTACCAGAAACAGGTGTGTGGCGGCGCGGGGAGCGTTGTGCTGCCAGCCCGCAACAGTCGCGTGCCCATATGCCCTGGAAGCTGACGACGCATACCAACCATGCTTGCTCATTGCCTGCTGGCAGCAGCATCTTGCCACTGACCCCGGTGTTGTGCGCTTGCTGCTGTCCCAGCTGCTGGCGGCCGCTTCTGCCCTGGCGGAGCGCTTCAGCCAGCGCATTGGGTCGATCAAGTCGTGGACGTTCAAGGGCAGGAACACAGAAAAGTGCGCCAGACCCTGCAGCCTTCAGCTTCTGTCGCGGATCCTCGAAAGCAGCTGCTCCGGAGCAGTGCGCGCCAGTCAAAGCCTCCCACGCCCAGCCCGGCGGCTGAGCCTCCGCTGACCCCGCCCCTCCACAACCTTCAGGACCCCCTACTTCATTGTCATCGTGGACAGCCTGATGAACCTGGATCTCTTGATGTGGGGGGCAGCCAGCGGCCTGCCAGGCAGCAAACAGGCCTGGCGCGACATTGCCCTCTCACACGCGCTCAACGCCGCCCGGGACCATGTGCGCAAGGACGGCAGCACATACCACATTGTTGACTACAGTGCCACCACCAGGAAGGCTCAGGGGCGGTACACAGAGCAGGGCCTGGGAAACAACAGCACCTGGGCGCGGGGGCAAGCCTGGGCCATTTCTGGTGCGCTGGGATGGGCAACTCGACCGCAGCTGGTTCTGCCCCGCCCGTGTGCCTGGCGGCCTGGCCGTGTGCCTGCTGCATGGCACCGTGCTGCTGCGCTGCGTTTGGTGCGTTACCTGCCTGGTGCCCATGCCAAGCTCCATACTGCTGTTGTGCTGCTGGTGGTGCAGGCTTCACCGACATGTACGGCAGGACGCGCAACGCACAGCTGCTGGCAGCCGCACGCAAGACAGCGGACTGGTGGATTGAGCACACCAAATCAGAGGCTGTGCCACTGTGGGACTTCTCAGCCCCGGCCAGCGACCCCAAAGACAGCAGTGCGGCTGCTGTGGCAGCTGTCGGATTTCTCGACCTGGCAAGGCAAGGCACACAGGCGCACATGCCGGCACTTGCACAGCGCCGGGGTCTGCAGTCCAGCATGCAACGCACTGAAGTTGGCTGTCACTGGACGACTTGCTGTGCAGATGTGGAGGGAGCAGGTGTACTGACATGGCCCTGGGTGCCTGCAGGCATGATCCCAGCCAGCAGCGGCGAAGCCGCTACCTGAAGGCTGGCATCCGCACGCTGCGTGCTCTCATGCAGCCGCGCTACCTGGCAGGTGATGTCTGGCCTCGCCCCTGCTGTGCTTGGCATTATTGGTGACGCCTGTGTGTGTTTGATGGGTGCCATACTTGCTGTGCAAGAGGGAGTTAAGGTGAACACCTGTTGCATGTGTCGCAACATCACCTGCGCCACGGGCCTGTTTGCTGCTGCCGGTCTGGTGCAACAAAGCTGGTGGCGCATCTGCGTGGCTGCAGGTCCCGGCAACGCTGCCATTCTTTCACACGGCACCGCGCACAAATTTGTGGGCAAGAGTGACAGCGGGCTGATCTACGGCGACTATTACTTCTTGGTGGCCTTGGCCAGGTGCCGGCAACTGGCCGCCTGCCATACCAGTGCATGACGGTGCAGTCCCTTCTGACCACCTCGCCCAGGCTGTGGTATGCATGTCTGCTCTCCTTCAAACATTTTGAGTGTGCCCCATAGGGATAGTGCAAAGGGCCAGAAGCAGTAGGAGAGGGGTAAACCGTCCTTAAAGCTCTGACTGGGAGTGTGCCCCCTTTTTGCTGCCAACAGCATGCTGTTGTGCTTTTGCACCTGATGCCCAGTCCTGTAGGTGATGCCAGCACGCTGCAAAGCGTGCCACACATCCTTATGGGGCGTCAAAATAAAATGTAAATGGCGGTGCCGCTGTTTACATGCACTCGCCGCCCGCAGCATCCCTGCCGACATCGCCGCTTTGCAGCGGCGTACAGCATGGTCTGGCTGGTGCTGCGCTCTGCCCTCCACGTTGGCGGGCGCCGGCAGAGCGGGTCCACCCCTGGAATGCTTGCCAGCCATCTCATGTGTCAATGCTGGGCGGCTCAAAGCGCTCCAGGTCAAAGGTGAAGGTGCGGCTGCAGTTCTGGTCGGTGTCGCGGCACACGCCGACAAGCGCATCGGCCTGCAGAGCAAGGGAACGGGGGAGGGTGGAGCAAGCAGGTCCAAAAGATGCCCATTGCCACGCCAAGGCAGGGTGCCCCATCACAAGGACATGGCTGGCAATGGCGTGGGTGGGTGTCTGTGCTGCTGCCCACCTTCTCGTAGAAGATGTCCTTCAGGCTGATGACGATGCTCTGGAATCCGAAGCCAGCGCCCTGTGGTGCAGCCACAGCTGCCAGGTCAGGCCAGGGACAAGCATGCAGCCCACACATGAGTGACAGATGAACGGGCGCGCAGCCGCTCAACACGGGCAAGGCAGCATGCACGCGCAGCAGGGCATGCAAGGCTGCCCACGCGCACCTTGCCTCCGCTGTCAGCATCGTACTGGTCCCGCTTGCGCTGCTCCTCGCGGGTGCGATTGCGCAGGTAGTGGGCCACGCGTGCCACATTGGTGGCATCCAGTGCAGCATCCACCTGCAGGGCGCAGGGGGGCAGGGGCAAGGCCGGATGAATGCAGGCAGGCAGGCAAGACACTTGCATCTGGGGCGCATCGCCCTGGGCTGGCACACCGGTGCAGCAGAGCAGCAGACTGCACAGATGCAGTGATGCCTGAGCTGGTGCCTGAGCTCGCCAGTGTGATTGAGGGGCGCACCTCGTCCAGCACGAAGAACGGCGAGGGCCGGTAGCTGTGGATGGCAAACAGAAGGGCCAGGGCAGCCACCGTCTTCTCACCACCTGCGGGGGGACACCGTCCGCCATCCTGAGCGGCGCCCACCTCTGACACGGGAGCAGCGGCTGGCAGACACAGCTGCCTGCACACGGGGCTGCCCCTGCTCATGCGGAGCCCCCCAAACCGCCACCCAAGGCAGCTGCAATGGATAGCTCTGCCAGTGCCGCACCTGACAGCTGCTCCATGTCGCGGAAGCGCTTGGTGGGCGGGATGGCCGTGTACTTCACACCTGCAGGGGTTGGGTAGGGAGGGCAAAACAGACGCGGTGGGGAGGGGCATGGTGATGTACACAGGCGAGAGGGCTGCTCCCTGCTGTCCGCCGATGGATGAATGACTGCATCTCATGACACTACACATGATGAGCAGGTGTGAAGGGCGATGCAGCGGGTGGTGGGGCACAGCGGCGTGGTGTGAGGGGAGGCGGCAACAAGATCTTGTTGCGTAGAGGCTTGGAGCTGCGCACCTCCCAGGTAGGGTTCATCGTCACGCGACGTGCTCAGGTACGCAGTGCCGCCCAGGGGGTGGTGGCGGCTGCGAGTGAGGTCCTTGTAGATCTGGTCGATGCTGCAGGCACAGCACACCCGGGGGGGAGGGGGGGGGCATGGCTTCATGCCACCTGCAGACAGCCAGGGCGAGGCCTGTGCAGCACTTGCAAGCTGACGCAAGCAGGCGCCCAGCGTGATGCATCTGCTGCCCGCCCCACCTGTCCTTGATGTGATCAAACGCCTTGACAAACAGGTCGAAGCGGCGCTGCTTGACGCGGTTGAATGCCTTGCCGGCTGCCGTCATCTCTGCCCGCGCCTTCTCCAGCACCTCAGTCTGCGAGGGGTGCAGGGGGCAGCAGGGAAGGGCAGGGTGCTTGGCAAGCGCCACGCCAGTGCCCAGGTGGCAAGCAGCGCCTGCACAGCCATGCCCAGTGCAGCCAGTCGCTGCGTGGCTCAAGCGACGCTCGCGACCGACTGCATGATGCCGCCCCCCATGTGGGGCGTGAGCACATGCACACACTGGCGAGCAGTGCGGCAGCCTGCCTGCTCCTTCTCCTGCGCCTTGACCGCTTCATACTGCTCCAGGGCCTTCAGGTTGGGCGCGCTGCGCTCCATCTCGGCAGCGCGTGCATCGATGTCGGACCTGAGCTGCTGCGCCACCTGCAGCAGTGTGTGCCAGCAACACATGCCTGCTGGGGTGTGTGCTGCCACCGCAAGCTACTGGTATGCACAGCTGCTGCCCGCTGCGTGCTGGCAGCTGCCTAGTGCCAGGCCCTGTGCGCCGCACCTGGTCGCGCTGCTTGCTGCTGCTGGCTTCCCTGTGGCGCCTGCTGAGCTGTGAGTAGTCCAGCTGGTCTGCCGGCCCCGCCAGGCGCACACCGTCCTCGTCCACCACTGCAACGGGCAACCAGGCACACACAGACGTCAGTTGAGGCCGCCACAGGGGTGCTGCTGCCTGGCGCAGGCACTCTGCTGGTGCCTGGGGTGGGTGCACAGCTGCCAAGCTGCCGTTCATCAGGGATCGGGGTGTGCAAGTGGCCCCAGGCCGCACCTGGTTCCTCCGCAGCCCGGCTGCTGCTGGCGCCGCCCTCCAGCTCCATGGGCGCCACGCTGGTGCCATCCGACTTGGGCAGTAACACCTGCAGGCAGGCAGGGGCACGCGCCATGAGCAGGTGACACTGGGACCTGTCTGAGGCCTTTGGGGGGACATGCAACAGCAAGCAGTAATGCAATCGCTGCATGTGCTTGAAGCATCCCAGCAGCTGCCGTCATCCCCATGCCCTTGCTGCTCGCGACCTCCTCGTGCACCGCCCCCCACCCCCATGCAGCCAGCGTGCATGCGTGCCTGGTCCAGCGCCGCAGCCTCCAAGATGCCCTTCTGAGCGCTCAGGGCCGCCTCTGCCTCCGCCTCTGCGCTGCTGATGGCGCGCCGCATCTTGGCAGTCTCCTTGTCGAAGGAGTCGCGCTGCTTCTTGAGCGCGTCCTGGGCAGCAGTGACCTCCGCCACCTGCGCGGCCGGACACGCCGAGAGTGGGCATGAGGGGTGCCCAGCCACAAGCCAGAGCAGGAGCCATCCAAGCTGTACATGTGAGCGGACACAGGAGGCAGCTGACGAGCAGCAACTCCTCCAAAGGAACCCCCCGCCCCCATCCCCCGCAGCGCCAACACCCACCTGGCCACGCAGCCCGTCAAGCTGCGCCTGCAGCTCCGTCGCCTGCTCGTCGCAGGCCTTGCTGGACGCCGTTACCTCTGCCTCCTGCTTCTTCAGGCGCTCCAGGCCAGCCCTGCAGTGGCAGGCGCCAAGGTTGCGGCACGGCTGACGCCGACGAAAAGACGCTGCTGCCCGCAGCGGCAATCGATGAGCACAGCTGCAGTTGCAACAGGCACCGCTGGCAGCACAGCCCCCCCCCCCCTTCCCCCCCTGGCTCGGGCACCTGTCCTTGTCCAGTGCCGCCTCCAGCTTGTGCACCTCCTTGGCGTGGTCCAGGCTGCGCTCATAGTCCACCTGCTGCTGGAGCTTGGTGGCCTGGTAGTGGAGTGCGGGGGAGGTGGGGCAGGTCAGGCATGGGCAGTGTGCCGCTGACCTGAGGCCAGGGCAGACGCTTGGACGCCTGGCGGCACGGCCACCCCACCCGCAGCGTCGCTCGGTGCGGGGGGCGGGCATGGTGTCAGCGGGCCGTGGTGCGCCCAGGCTCAGCATCTGCCCCCACCAAGGATGTGCGGGCGCGCCTGGGCACCCACCTGTGTGCGCAGGCGCAGGCCCTCTGCATCTGAGCGCTCCCTGGCCGCCTCGCGTCGCTCCTCCCACTCACGCATGCTCTTGATGCCCAAACGCTTGCTGAAGGCATCGAACGCGCGGTCGTACACCTGCACAGCACACCATAGGTCAGCAGTCAGGCAGAAGCGTGACGGGCAGCCAAGGCAGGCGTCTGCTGCGCCCGGCCCTTTGTCCACCAGCAGACCAAGCACGCAGCACCCCAACCACATAAGCCAGGCCCCGTCATGGCTGCACGGCAGAAGGTTCACCTGGTTGATGCGCTTGGTCAGGCCGTCAATGGTGGACGTGCGCTTGGCCAGGGCGTTCTCCACAGCAGCCACCTCGGGGGCGTGGGCGGCCGCCTGCTCGGCGTGCGTCTGCTCATCCACCTGCACAGCACACACCAGCACACACGGCCCAGGGTGTGTGCAGTGTCAATCCACGGGTGACCACTGAGCAGGCAGCAGGCCGGCAAGGCGTCGCTAGCAGCATCAGGATGTGGACGGCAGCACAGTGCGGCGCACAGCACTGCATGCCAGTTCGCCACTGGTGCAGGCACCACACAGAACCAGCAGCCCGGCAGCGCCGCTCCAGGCCTTGCTCACCGTCAGCTTCTGCAGGCGCTCCTTGGTGGTGCGCGCCTGCGCCTCCGCGTAGCGCTGGTTCTGCTCCAGGCCGCTGATGTCGGCTGCCAGGTCGCGGACGCGGTGCTGCGCCTCACGCGGGTCGGCCAGCTCCTGACAGGGCACGGCAGGAGGGTGGGGCGGGGCAGCATAGGTGTGTGCATGGGGCGCCGTTGCTGGTGCAAGAACATCCGTTGCTCATCAGCCCAGCTGGGCATGCCCCAGTCCAGCGTTTCTGCAAGGCAGCGGCAACAGCAGCAGTTCTATGATGTGCAGTCAGGTGGCGCTGGCGCTGGCACTGGCGCTGGCGCTGGCACCTGCCCACCTGCAGCTTCTGGCGCAGGGTGTCCCTCTCTGCCTTGAGGTCGTTGAAGGCCTTCTCATCCCAGCGAGAGGCGCGCGTGTCGCCGCCTGCAGCATGGCGGCAGCACGGAATGAGGGCCGGCTGGCAGCTCACAGCAGGGACAAGCTGTCCGCATCAACACCAGGGCTGGACGGGTGGTGCACAGGGCAGGATCAGGCTAGAGGAATGGCTGTGCAGCCAAGATGCTTACTTGAGCCGCCAGTGATGGTGCCGTTGGGGCGGAACAGGGTGCCATCCAGGGCCACCACCTGCGCATGGCAGGGCCGCACCAGCCATGAGACCCCCGCCCTCCCTGGCACACACTGTGCGTGGTCATTGCCATCCGCACTGTACACGGGACCCACAGGCAACTTTTCAAGGTGCAAGGGCAAGAACGCTGTGGAGTCCAGGCGGCGCTCGCCTTGTGGCGCCTGTCGCTGTTGAAGGCCAGGGCCTTGCCCTCCTCACGCGTCTCGGACACCAGTGTGTTGCTGCAGGCACAGCGACCGAGGCACACCTTGCAGCCATGCTGGCAGCTGCTGCCCTGCACCGCAGCAGCTGCTGCCTTGCCCCGCCAGCAGCAACAATAGCCGACCCAGCAGTGCCTGCAAGCCAGCGCCAGCTCCCTGCCAGCCCAGATCCATCAGGCCACCCACCCCAGTGCATACAGGTAGGCCCGCTCAAACTTGCGGTCGAAGTCCACCAGGTCGATGGCCAGCTTGGCGCCCCCACCCAGGCTGCGCAGGCGCTCGTCCACCGGCTTGACCGCCGCGCTGTCCAGGGGAATGAACTCCATGCGCTCCAGCCTGCGCAGCCACACAGCAGAGCGAGGCACCAGCGGGCGACCAGGCCTTGAGAAGGTGCGTGCATGCAGCATTGCTCACGGTCAGCATGCCGCTGCAGGCATCAGGATGCTGCATCAGGATGCTGCATATGCAGAGCAGGAGTGCAGGCTGTGCCGTGTGTGCTGCGCACTTGTGCTGCTTCAGGTAGTCGATGCACTTGTAGCCGATGGGCTTGTCGTCCACCACCACAGCATCAAAGTGGGCGCCCAGCGCCACCGCCATGGCCATGTTGTACTTGCGCTGCGTCACGTGCCCCAGGTCTGGCAGACGGCCGTGCACACCTGGGGACGCAAGGAGGGGGGGCAGCAGGGTCCCAGGCATGGAGAGGGGATGCGGGGAGCAGGGCGACTGCAGCAGGCAGCCGGCAGTGAGGCACAATGCATGTGGTGCACAGGTCAGGGTGCCTGAAGCCCCCCACCCCAGCCCCACCCACCCGGGATGTTCTTCATCAGGCTGTCCACCGTCTCCCCCAGGCGCTTCTCGCGCTCCGTCTGGCGCCGATCAGCGCGAGCGTCCGCCAGGCGCTGCTCCGCGTCCGCCAGCTTGGCCTGGGTGGCCTCGCGGGAGGAGCTGCGGGCAGGAAGGCGGGTGCAGGGATGGGCGCAGTGCAAACAGGGGAGCTTCCAGCCAGTCAGTCAGTCCCTGCCCCCAGCAGGCATGCTGCAGCACGCCTCCCACAGGCAAGCAAGCTCTGCCATGGCAAGCGGGGCAGCCATCCTGCAACCAGCCGGCAGCCAGCAGCACACCTGAGCTGGCGCATTTCGTTGCTCAGCTTCGAGTGCTCCTGCTTCTTTGACTTGAGGTCAGCAGAGGCCTGCTTCTGCTCCGCCTGCGCACGCCAGCACCCGCAGCGCCATCAGAGCAGACACCAGCGCACGCCAGCACCCGCAGCGCCATCAGGGCAGGCACCAGGGGAGATGCCAGCATGGGCCAGCCAGGCGCCAAGGCAGCCACAGGCAGCAGCCGCCCCATCAAATGCCAGCCATGCTGTGGCTTGCCTGCAGCTTCTCCAGCTGCTCCTCTGCCTCCTGCTTCTGCTGGGCCAGCTGTGCGATGCGATCCTGCAGCTGGCCCTGCTTGGCCTTCAGCGTCTGCAGCTTCAGCTCATCAGCCTGCAGGGCGGGCGGGCGGACAGAGATGCAGGCATGGGCCGCACAAGCGCGACTTGCCTGAGGCGTAGCAGAACAGGCATGTGCGCAGGGCTGCATGCTGCCCGAGCGCGCCCAAGGCACCTGCCCAGCTGCTGCCCCGCACCTTCTGCTGCGCCTGCAGCGTGTCCACCTCGCCCTGGGCCTTGCTGGACTTCACCCCTGCCTCGGCCTTGAGGCGCTGGTACTCGGCCTGGTCAGCAGCTGACAGAGCCAGGTCCTTGCCACCGCTGGCCGCAGCCTCGCGCTCCAGCTCCTCCTGCAGCCCAGGTCGCCGCTGGTGAGAATTGGAGTGGTTTCAGGCACAGCAGGTGGGGAGGGGGGCAGGAGGGCGGGCGACAAGGCAGCTGCCCTGCTTTGGCATGCCGTTGCCCGACACGTGGACATCGACTGCTGCAGACACCAGCAGCCGACACGTGGTCTGGCACGCGCGCAGCAGCGACGATGGCGGGCGCTTGCCTGCGCGGCCCGCACGGTGGCCAGGTCCTTGTCCAGGCGTGCCAGGGTGATCTCCTGGTCGGCCAGCCGCTTCTTGGCAGCTGCCAGCTGGCGCTCGCCGTCCTTGATGCGGCTGCCCAGGCGGTGTGCCTCCTGCTGAGCTCGCATCAGGGGTTGCAGCTGCACGGGCGCAGGCAGCGGTAAGCAGTGTCGGTGCCCGGCTCTTTGCCTGCAGGCCGTCAGGCACTTCCCTGCTGCGGTTGGCGGCGTCGGCACCACCGCGCACCTTGTTGTCCTTGTCGGATGCTGCCTTCTTGATCTTCTTCTCCAGCAGCATGCGCTCCTTGACCAGGCCGGCCAGCTGCTTCCTGCCTGTCGACACCCGGGTCGGGTCAGGTCGGGTCAGGCGAGGTCGGGGGCATGCGCTGGGCACGCAGCAGGCCCCAGGTAAGCCCAAGCCCATGCCGTGCTTGCGAGCCACAACGAAGCAGGGCGGTGCTGCAAATGCAGTAGCTGCAGCCCTACCTTTGTCCAGGTCATCATGGTAGCTGGCGTGCTGCTGGGATGCGTCATCCAGCTCCGCCTGCGCACAGGAGGTTGCCTGATGTTGCTTGCCAAATGGTGTGCCAGCACGGGCCACAGCAGAGCATCCAAACTGTGCGGTGTCCTGCTGGGTGCCAGTGATGCCGAGCAGCGCACATGCTGATGCAACAGGGGCGCAGTCGGTCGCACAGTGCACCTGCGCCCCAGCACAGCAGGGGAGGCGACAGCTGCGTTGCAGCCCACCTGAGCGGCTGCCTTGGCTGCCATTGCCTTGGCCAGGTCGGCTGATGAGTGATACAGCTGCCACAGGCAGAGGTACACCTTCTTTTCTTTCTGCGTGAGCAACAAGCGCAGGCGGGGGGGGGGGGGGGTCAACCCTGCCCCCGCTCATGCTATGCAGCATGCGTCACATTCACCCCGCATGCCAGGCGCAGCCACAGCCACCCACCAGCTCCTCCTGCATGGCCATGTGCTTCTCTGCCTCCTCCTTCTGCTCCTTCTTCTGGCGCTTCTCCTGGTTGATGCTCTTCTTCCTGGCAAACAGCAGGCTGACAGCCTCCTCTGCGGTGGCAGGTGGGGGCGCACAGCCCGGCGTGAGGCAGGCTGGCGCGGCAGACATGCTGAGGGGCTCTGCAGGCCCAACCCCAGGCGAGCGGCAGAGCTTGTGGCGGGCACGCAGGGCCCAAAAAAGCAGCCACTGGTGCAGTCAACCCCAGCAGTGGCATGCGCCGTGCCGCGCCGCGCCCCCCACCCGTGCGGTGCCACTCCTTCTGCAGGCGCTCATAGTCCGCCTTGAGGGCCTCGCTGCCGCTGATCTGCTCAAACAGCTGGGTCAGGCCCTCGGGGCTGCGGCTGGCCACCTTCTCGATGTCGCCCTGCACAGGCAGCGCGGCGCCCGCGTGCGCTGAGGCAGGCATGTCGCTGTGGCGGTGTGGGCATCGCTGCCACCCCCCCGCTCGCGGGCAGCCAGCCGCCCAGCGGGTGGGCCGCCGCCCCGTGCCAGGGCGTGCAGCGTGCCCCGCAGCTGGGGTGGGTGCTGCCTGCCCCTGCCGCCGCCCTCACCTGGAACACCAGGAAGTTGCGGACCTTGACCAGGATGCCAAAGCTGCCCAGCTTGTCGGAGTAGGCCTCCCAGCTGACGGTGCGGTCGTTGATCTTGTAGACCGAGGTGCAGGCGCCGTCGGGCTCGCCGCTGGACGGCTGGATGGCGCGCGTGAAGCTGACCTGGCTGCCCTCCTCCGTCTCGTAGACCAGCTTAACGTGGCCTCTGCGCGGCCGTTCCTGGACCCCGCCCTCGCTGTGGTGGTAGAGCAGCTCCTTCAGGTTGCCGCGCAGCTGCTGCGTGCGCACGCCCAGCACAAAGCTGATGGCGTCCATGAGGTTGGACTTGCCGGAGCCATTGGGGCCGATGATGGCGGTAAAGTTTTTGAACGGGCCGATCAGGTGGTCGCCCTTGTATGACTTGAAGTTGCTGATCTCCAGGCGATCTATACGCCCTGCTGCCTCGTGCTGCGGGTCGTCTGCCAGCACCGGATCGTCCTCCATGCTGCGCGCTGCTGGCCGGGCAGCAGCAGCAACCCAGGGGGCGTGGAGACTAGGACGTCAGGGCAATGAACTCGCGATCCAGGGGCAGCACGGCCCCCTGCTGCGCCTGGGCGAGCGGCAGGGCGGGCAAAGGTTCGGGGCGCGCGAAAGGAGGCCACGCAGCAGCCAACAATCTAGCAGAGGAACAGGAGGAACCGACGGGGGCGGGCGCAGCGCGCCGCAGCCTCCGCCCAGCTGCGTGGGCGGCGCGGTGTGCACGCTGCGACGTCGGCGCTGGCCGCCCACGGGAAAGGTGTGGCCGCCCACGCACAGGGGCGGGAACGTGCTGCTCGGCTGGCCGCACGCGGGCATCATTCGCCATGGTTTACACACGGCCTCAGGCAGCACGCCACGCACCGCTGCAACCCTCAGGGCGCTGCCCGGCAGCAGTGGCAACACAGCCGAGGCGCTGGGCGCTGGGTGCTGGCTGGCGGGGTATGCCTCGCCCGCTCCACGCACGCTCCGGCCGCAACAAGCCAGTCCCACGGTTGCAGCACACACACAAAACACAGATTACGCTGCCAAGTGATCGCAGACGTTCAGCACGATTGCAATTGTAATGTCAAAGGAGCACCGCCCCCCAACGCGCACATGCACGTGCGCTCAAAAACCCCTGCGCGCCCGTCGCAGGACACCAGTTGATGCAGCGCCGCCTAGACCATGACCTCGATGTTGCCGGCCTCGTCCACGCGCGACTGGAAGGTGGGCAGGGGCTTGGGGCCGTTGACCTGCGCCAGCCCGGGGGGGGGCTTCAGGGTCGTGGCTGCTACTGCTGCGTGTGCTGGGTGGGCAGGTGCGCGTGCTCGCGTGCTGTGAGCAGCAGCAGTGTTCAAAGATAGCAAGGGGGTGGACATTGCGGGGCTCGCGGCCGGAGCTGTGCTTGGGTAGCTGGGACTCACCTTGCCCAGCACGGGCAGGTTGGGGAAGCCGGGGCACCACTCGCCCTTGATCTCGCCGGTGGCCAGGTCAAATGCAGTCTTGTGGGCGGGGCCTGCATGGCGCCGCAACAGGCAGGCGGCGCGCAAGCCGCAGTCACCCTGCAGCTGCATGCCATCAGCAGAGATGCAGCGGTGCCGCTGACGCCCCCGCCGCCGACGCAACCGCCTCCTGAGCGGCTGCTGGCAGCAACCAGCACAGGCAGCACTCACAGACAATGCACTTGTTCTTGACCTCGCCCTGGAAGAAGGCGGTCTTGCCGACCAGAGGCAGGTTCAGGTGGCTGCAGGACATGGTGAAGCAGCCCGCTGCTTGACAGCAGGGGGGCCACGCGGCTGGGCGCGCAGTCTGACAGCAGGGCAGGGGCCGCTGCACCGGCTCCCACCGTGCCACCCCAACCGCCGCACCACCCCACACCTGCACTTGTTGCTGACTGCGTAGACGCTGCCAGCATCCTCCACAATCAGCACCTTCTGGCCTGCAGGCAGGCGCGCTGGGCGGTCAGGCAGAGCAGCAGGCATCAAGGCCCATGCGCAGCCCATCGACGCCGGGGGAGGCAACTCACCGGCCACCTCAACCACCAGTTTGCTGCCGGCTGCCTTCACCGCGTCCTTGGTGGTCACCTTGGTCCAAGCGGCAGCCCGCACGCACACCGCGCGGCGTGCGGGGCGGCTGGCAGCGACGGAGCGGCGCGCGGAGAGAGCCATTGGGGAGGCGATCTGAGGGCGGGTGCAAGCGCTGGGCCAGGACAAAGGTGGAGGGTGCGCTGAATGACAGTGGCAAGGTGCCTACAGGCGGGTGGGCGAGGAGGCGGCCCTGCTCCGCGGCTTCCAGACCGGGTCTCGCGCGCCCAGCCCCCCAGCTCCCGCTGCCTACCACAGTGCATTCGCATGTGGGCGCAGAGGCCCTGCTTATCAATTTCAAAAGCGGCCGATCGCTTGATTGCACCGATCTGGCAGCCGGCTCTCATTCCCTGAGGGCGAGGACCGGCGACAGTGGAGCGGCAGCAGCATGGCTCAGCAGCCGGAGGCTGTGGCCGTGTTGGAGGCCGCCATCCAGCAGGTGCAAGCCCGGGCCAGGCAGTTGCAAGGGGGACAGGCGGCCCCAGCAAGGCCGGCGACATCGGGACCACCGTTTCTGCCGGCCAGTCGGTTTGAGGGGCGCAGGCCCGGCTACTACTTCAGCAGGGGCGTCAAGGGCGTCGGGTGAGATCGGTTCGCATGGGCTTCGATGCTGCAGCGCCCGCCCCCCCGGCAGCGCCGCACCCACCATCCGCACGCCCGCAGGTACTATCTGGACGCCCACCAACCCGCCCCAGAGCCCGATGATGAGGGTGCAGGTGGGTGGGCGGTGGTGCAGCGAGCTGCCGCTGCCGCCGCGGGGTGCTCATGCCCATGCACCCGGTGTGCTGCCAATGCAGAGGACGACGAGGAGCCGCAGCCTGTGCAGCACATAGACCCTGAGGAGCTGCTGAGGCAAGCAGAGGAGGCGGCGCAGATTGATGAGGTGCGACTGGTGTCCAGGCGCAGGGGATGGGGCTGGGCAGGGATTGGGTGGGGTTGCTGCTGCTGCGGCTGCGCAGCTGCCGCTGTCGCTGCCGCCGCGCCCGCCGGTGGTGGTCTCCAGTGATGAGCTCAGCTGCCCTGCAGGTCCAGGAGCTGGACGCACGCTCCCTGAAGAAGCTGCTGAATGCCCTGGATAAGAAGGCGACAGAGAACCTGCAGCTGCGCGCCAAGTACCAGGGCGACCCCATGAAGTGCGTGGCCCGCTGGGCTGCCACTGCGCCGGGCTGGTGGCGCAGCCGGCGTGCCACGCAAGCCTGCCACCAGGCAGTCACAGCTGCAGTGCAGTCGGCAACTGCCCACCGTGTGTACAAAGGATCAGGAGCTGTGCCGCTGGCCCCGCAGGTTCCTGGACAACGAGGTGGACCTGCTGTCCATTGTGCGCAACATTGCGCAGGTGAGCAGGCCTGCAGCGGCTGCTTGGACGGGCGGTGTGGTCAGGCCCAGCCCTGCACTGGCACCCGAGGCAGGCACCGCATCCCACCAACCGCACAGCATCTGATGCACGTCCACTCGCGCACTGCCCTGCAGACGGCAGGCAGCCCCGAGCTCTACCCTGTGCTGTGCGAGGGCACAGCCGTGGCCACGCTGGCTGGGCTGCTGGCGCACGAAAACATGGACATCGTCATGGAAGTGGTGGACGTGTTGCAGGAGCTGACGGATGCAGGTGTGGGACGACAGGCGCGCAAGCAGGCGTGCTGCTGCTTGCCACAAGAAGCATTGATGTCTGACATGTTGGCAGCGGCACGTCCACTGCCCAGCCCATGCCTGCCGGCCGGCCGCACCATGCCTCTCCCCCGCACCCCACCCCACCGCACACCCCTTGCGCAGATGTGGTGGAGGACAACCAGGAGGAGGCGTCCCAGCTGGTGTTGGCGCTGCTGGAGGCCAATGGCTTGGAGCTGCTGGTGGATGCCCTCACACGCCTGGACGAGGGCGTGCAGGTGGGGGCGACGCACGCTGCTCACACCACTGGTTGCATGCGGGCGCAACGCGGCGCTTGATGTGCTTACCTGCGGCAGCACAAGGTAGCATGCCGTGGCTGTGTGAGTCATGGGGGGGCCCCCCCCCCCCCCCGCCCGGCGCGGTGGGGGGCACGCGGGGCGAGGCGACGGGGCGGGGGGGGGGCGGGGGGGGGGGGGGGGCGCGCCGGCCGCCG
>Ga0315905_10002814_pt1 | contig 18185 bp, 13 predicted proteins | sample LakEriMetagenome_5_FD_203522 | JGI IMG/M metagenome (GOLD analysis project Ga0315905, IMG submission 203522) | Freshwater fungal communities from buoy surface, Lake Erie, Ohio, United States - Buoy 4 MA121 | ecosystem: Environmental > Aquatic > Freshwater > Lake | place: USA: Lake Erie, Ohio... | reverse complement strand
TGCTGGGAAGGATCTTGAGCGAGAGGATGTTGTCTCCTTCGCGGATCCCCAGCGAGGCGGCAGGACTCCCTTCCTCCACGAACACCACCCGATGGAGCACATGGTAGGCCACCCCCACCGACGAGATGGCGAGCGGGCAATTCGGAATGGCGTCGAGCGGACGCTCGATCCACTCCTCCCGGGCCTCGGGGGTCAGCTTGACTTCCAATGTGGTCGGCTGCCCCCCGTTCACTTCACGGCGGGCGGTGAAGATCACTTCCTCCCCCGCGTGCTGGGCACAGAAATCGGGGAGGCGCAGGGGGTCGATGTCGCGGCCAACCTGCAGGGTTTCTGCACCCGCCGCGACCGCGACGATGGTGTCTCCCTCGCGGAGGCGATTCTCGCCACTCCCCTGGTCGGCAGGACTCCCCCGCTGGATTGAATGGATCTTGCCGATCGCCATCCGCAAGCCCAGCAGCCGGAAGGGATTGGGTCCGACCGAAATCTCGGTGACAGGTCCGTCGGCCGCCACTTCAGACCGCCGCACCGCAATCTGGATCGACTCGGCCCGATGCCGGGCCAGCAGTTGCTGGAACTGAGTAAAGGATTCGAGCGGGATTCCCTCGACGGAAACGAGCTGGTCTCCCGAAAGGAAGGGTGGCTCGGCCCGCTCGGCGGCCAGTCCGGGAACCACTGGACGCTGGTTCGGATCGGCCATCCGGGCGAGATTGAGAGACAACTCGGCATCGGTGTAGATGGTGGGAAACAGCTCGTCGGGATTCTGAGTGTTTCGCTGGGGTTCGACGAAGGTCTTGATGCGTTGCCCAGCCCGCTCGACCTCGATCTGGATTTGCTGCCCCTCGCTGGAGAGGGCCACTTCGCGCTGCAGCGCGGTGAAGTCGAGCTTGTTCCCCGAGCGATGCCCGATCCGAACCACCTTGTCACCAGGCCGCAACCCCCCCTGCCAGGCCGCCATGCCGGGAATGACATTGCCGATGACCGCGGGGTTTTCGTGAACCGCCAACAGGAACGACAGGATGAAAAACAACACCGCCGAAATGAGGTTCATGATGACCCCGGCGGAAATGATGGCCATCCGCTGGGGAACCGATTTGGCGGGATAAGACCGGGGATCCCGGGCGATTTGATCACTCGTCATCTGCGAGGGGTCGCCATCATCCTGCCCCAGCATCTTCACGTAGCCCCCCAGAGGAAGCAGCGAAAGGGCGTATTCCGTCTCCCCCTTGACGAATTTCAAGAGCAGGGGCCCGAACCCGATGCTGAAGCGTTCGACCTTCACGTCGCACCACTTGGCGACGGCGAAGTGCCCCAGTTCGTGGATGAAGATCACCAACCCCAGCCCCAGGGCCGTCAGCAGAATACTGCTGATGTTGGAGAGCGAACTCAGGAATTCCATCGTGTCACCTCGTCCCGTGCCCAGCGGTCGAGGTGCACCAGGTCACCCAGCGACGGCCGCGCAGCGAATGTGTGGTTATCCAGGACCGCGCGACAAGCGCGGGGAATGTCGACAAACCGCAACTGCCCCTGCAGGAACAGCTCCACGGCACGTTCGTTGGCGGCATTGAGCACCGCTCCGCACGTACCCCCCTTCCGGGCGACTTCGAATCCCAGAGCCAGGGCAGGGAATGTTTCGAGATCAGGGGGGTGAAAATCAAGGTGCATGTTCCGGTTCCAGTCGAGCCGGGGAGCCGGACCATCCAACCGCTCTGGAAAAGTCAGGGCGTACTGGATGGGAAGTTTCATGTCCGGCGGCCCCAGTTGGGCCATCACCGAACCGTCCACAAATTCGACAAATGAATGGACGATCGATTGGGGATGCACCACCACCTCGATCTGGTCGGGACCCAGATCGAACAGCCAGCGGGCCTCGATCACCTCGAGGGCCTTGTTCATCAGCGTCGCTGAGTCGATCGTGATCTTCGGTCCCATTTTCCAGTTGGGATGCCGCAGGGCCATCTCGGGCGTCACCTGCTCCAGCTGGTCCCGGGTCCAGCCCCGGAAGGGACCACCGCTGGCTGTCAGCACGATGCGGCGCACTTCCTGGGGGCGGCCCGATTGCAGCGCCTGGAAGATCGCACTGTGCTCGCTGTCGACGGGCAGCAGCGGAACCCCGTTTTTCCGGGCGAGGTCCATCACCAGCGGACCAGCCACCACGAGGGTCTCCTTGTTCGCCAGACAGACCCGCTTCCCAGCCTCCAGGGCCGCCCAGGTTCCCGCCAGTCCCGCCGCCCCGACAATGCTCGACACCACGACGTCGACCTCGGGGTCACTCGCCAGCTGGGCCACGGCATCGGGCCCGAACAAAAGTTCCGTCTGGGGGCTAAAGGCGTCGCGCGGCACAGTGGGACGCAGCGCGGAGTCTTCCAGCACGGCATACCGCGGCGCAAACCGCCGCGACTGCTCTCCCAACGCCTGCCAGCTCTGGCGGGCCGCCACCCCCCGCAGCGAGAGTTGTCCAGGCAGGGCACCAATCACCTCAAGGCAATTGGTGCCGATCGAGCCGGTCGAACCCAAAACTGCACCACGTTGCATGGAGAATGTTCTTGGGAGGCCACTAGCCCCCGGTGGACGATGCGCCGGCCGGGATCCGTCCCGGGCGGAATTTCTCGACCCAAACCAGAATGGGCACGCAGAGCTCTCCCAGCGGGAGGGCTGAGCCGTGTGCCTGACGAATGAACCTGACGAATGAACCTGACGAATGAACCTGACGAATGAATTCGGACCAGACTGGTTGTCACACAGTCAGTCGTGCGACTGCTGCGTCACCCCTGCGCCATGTGGCGGTCTTCGCGGGACCCAACCCCCTGTCGCACGGCCTGACGCCCAAGGCGGAGGCCGTCTGGACACGCCTCGCTGACAACCTGCGGAACGATTCATTGGTATAGCAAGTTGCGTGGGAGGCGGCAAGGTGATCCCCGGTTGACCCCCCTCTGGACCACACCTAGAGTGACATCATGAATGATCCCGAAACGAAGCGTTCGAAAAAGTCTCTGACGGGCAAATCCGGAGGGTCGCGCGGCCGGTCCGACCGACCCAGCCCCAGTCAATGGCTCTGGACTGTGACCCTGCTGCTGGGCCTGCTCCTCTTCTCGGGAGCGTGGTTCCAACGGGAGGGAGGCTCGGCTCGTCTGGGATATGATCAGTTCGAGAAGCGGATCCGCAGCCGTCAGCTCTCGGCCGACAATGTCCGTAACCTCGTGCTCGGACGAGACCAGATCACCTTTCAGGTGGTGGAGGGCAATCCTGCCGATCCCCAGGGCTCGACGCTGCGGCTGTACCGCGTTCCCTACACGGGGGCGGGAGATCCCGAACGGGAGGGTCTGCGGCAAATGCTCGAGAAAGAGGGTATTGGGGTCTCGTATCCCGATCCCACTCCCGAGTGGGTGGGGCTGCTGTACCCCCTGCTGCTGGCTTTGCCCCTCTTGGTGTTTTTCTTCATCTTGCTGCGCCGGATGGGGGGCCCCGGCGGAGCGTTATCGTTCGGACGCAGCCGCGGCCGGATGATGGCGGAAGAAGATCTGGATGTGAAATTCGACCAGGTCGCGGGGATCGACGAGGCGGTGGAGGAGGTCCGGGAAATCGTCGATTTCCTGAAAACTCCTGGCAAATACCAGTCGCTGGGGGGTCGGATTCCCCGAGGGGTGCTGCTGGTGGGCCCGCCCGGGACGGGGAAGACCCTGCTGGCGAAGGCGATTGCCGGAGAGGCGGGAGTGCCCTTCTTCAGCCTGTCGGGATCTGACTTCGTGGAGATGTTCGTGGGGGTCGGTGCGGCCCGCGTGCGGGACATGTTTCAGCAGGCGGGGGCCAAGGCCCCGAGCATCATCTTCATCGACGAACTCGACGCGTTGGGGAAAGCCCGCGGGAGCGGCATGCCCGGCGGCCACGACGAACGAGAGCAGACTCTCAACGCCCTGTTGGTCGAGATGGATGGGTTTCCCACAGAGCAGAGCGTGATTGTGATGGCGGCGACCAACCGCCCCGAAACGCTCGACCCGGCCCTGATGCGTCCGGGGCGATTTGACCGGCATGTGCTGGTCGACCGGCCGGATGTGAAGGGCCGCGAGGCGATCCTCAAGGTGCACATCCGCAAGATCAAGGCCGATGATGACATCGACCTCAAGCATCTCGCCCGCCTCACCCCGGGCTTCGTGGGGGCCGATCTGGCCAACCTGGTGAACGAGGCCGCCCTGCTGGCGGCCCGCAAAAACCGCACGCGGGTCTCGCGCGCCGAGTTCGAAGAGGCGATCGAGCGGGTGGTGGCGGGGCTCGAGAAACAGACCCGGCTGATTCCGGAGGACGAAAAACGGAGGGTGGCGGTCCACGAGGCGGGGCATGCTCTGGTCGCCTGCAGCCTGCCGGGAACCGACCCCGTCCACAAGATCTCGATCATCCCCCGGGGCTTAGCCGCGCTGGGCTACACACTGCAGCGCCCCAGTGAAGACCGGCACCTGCATACCCAGTCGGAACTTCAGCACCGCATCTGCGTGCTGTTGGGGGGCATTGCCGCCGAAGAACTGATTTATCAGGAGACCTCCACCGGTGCCCAGAATGACCTGGAACGGGCCAGCGACATCGCCCGGCGGATGGTGACCGAGTTTGGAATGAGTCCACGCCTGGGTCGGGTCAACTTCCGCGAGAGTGGACGCAGCCCCTTCGCGATCCAGGGTTACGCACCGGTGGCCGACCAGATGCACAGCGAACAGACCCGCCGGGAGATCGACCTCGAGGTGAAGCGGATCATCGACGAAGGGGGCCAGACGGTGCAGACGCTGCTGCAGTCGCGGCGGGCGATTCTCGAGCAACTCAGCCGTGAGTTGTTCGAGAAAGAAGTGGTCGACGCCGAAGACCTGCGGCGGATTGTCGACCAGCACACCACCAGCCCGCAACTGGTCCCCGGCACCGAAAAAAGGGGACAGGTCCATTTTCCGGACACACCGGCCATTTCTCCCGAGTTGCCTCCCCTCGCCGACGTCCCCTGAGAGTGGGACGCGGCATTTTTTGGTGTTTCCCCGCCGCGAGCCCGACCCATGTCTGCCGAACGCACGACCACTTCCCGCAACGCCCATGGGGGATCGGTCCCTGGAAGTTTGTCACGCCGGATGTGGCTGTTCTCCGTGGGACTGACGGGGCTGCTGCCCCGTTTCACGATGGCCAGTGAACCGGTTGAACCGACCAGTTTTGTCCACGCTGGCATCGTCGACGCCTGGCGGGCCTATGCCAACCGGCTTTCGTTTGGTCGTGGGCAGACCCTGGCCCTCGTCGACGACGGCTGCAAGCTCGACATGCCCGAATGGTCCACCCCCGTCGATGGCGTGCCCAAGGTGCGGGCCTCGTACGACAGTGTCAGCGACGACGACGATCCCCGCCACGAAGGGAAGGGCTATCATGGCTCGACCATTGGCGTGCCATCGTCGCTGAATCATCAGGGACGCTGGGGGGTCGCCTACCGGAATCAGGTGGCGGTCATCCGGGCGCTCGAATGCTGTCACTGCCATGTGCGGGACAGTGTCTCCCTCGCCAAAGGGCTCGAATGGATCATCCGCCACCACGAGCAATACGCCATCACCACCGTCAACTTGGCCCCGGTGGATGATCTGGCCCATGGTGAACCAGTTCCCACCGAGATCGACGCTCCCCTCAAACGACTGCGGGAACTGGGACTTTGGGTGAGCGCCCCCACCGGTAACCACGACTTCCGCGACGGCATCTCGTGGCCCGCGTGCCAGCCGAACTGTTTCGCGGTCGGGGCCGTGAAACCAGTCCGTCCCGCGCCGGCCCCCGAGGCCGAAGTTGTCTACCTCGATCGGGACCGCAAGGTCGATCTGGTCGTTCCGGCCGCCGCCACATCGAGCTCCAACGCCTTGGCCTGCGGGGCCGCCATGCTGTTGCGCGAGGCCATTTCCGTGCGTCAATTCGACTGGAAGCCGCTGGGAGCCACCCTGCCCGAAGCGATGCTGGCGATCTTCCAGAAGACCGGCCACGCCGCCCACGACCCGGGAACCAACCTCAACTTCCGTCGCCTCGATGTGAAGCGCGCGCTCGACCTGGTCTGGGGCTAGCCGTTCACGAGTTGCCACTGTGCGTGATGATCGCGGATCAGGGCGATCGCCCCCTCGGCATCCGGCACGCAGCGCGGAATCAACAAATCATTCGGATGGCACAGGGGTGGTTCGTAGGCCAGCATCGACTCGCGGGCCCACTCGATCAGTCCGGGCCACATCGGACCCATCAGAATCAGCGGCATATCGGTGATGTGCCGCACCTGCAGCAACTGCCAGATCATCGCCACCTCCAGCAGGGTGCCAATTCCCCCGGGAGCCACGATAAACGCGTCCGACGCCAGCACAAACTGGTGCAGGCGCGTGAAGAACGTGCGGTGCTGGAACATCTGTTGCACAAATGCATTCGCCCCCTGCTCGAACGGCAGATCCACCCGAATTCCAATCGACTGCACTTGCCGGTGTCCCGCCGCCCCCTCGTTCGCCGCCTGCATCAGCCCCGGTCCGCCCCCGGTCACGATATCGCAGCCCAGATCGGCGAGGGCCGCGGCACAACGCCGGGTCTCTTCGTAGATCTCCGTTCCGGGCTTCGTACGCGCCGAGCCGAAGATCGTGACGCGGTAACGGTCATCCTTCGAGGGACGAATGCGGGTCAGGTTGTTGACCACATCCCACAGCCCCAGAATCGATTCCCCCAGGATCCGCTGCACGGCAGCTTCATCACTGAGCGGAACATTCGCAGTGGTCGCCAGAGGATGGGCGGGACGGTCGTTCATGAGCGCACGGAGGAAAGGGAGGGGAGTGAAAGAACCGCAGCAGTCACTGCTCAGGCATAAGTGTAGACAAGCTCCCGCCATTCCCCGAGCGGCGGCGGTTCGTTTCCCGATCGGCCCCCCGTCAGTCTGACGGAACACAGGCCAGCGGCCCGGAAACGGGACTTGGATCAATCCCCGAGGCAGACCCCCAGGGCTCGGGCGGTCTGCACCAGCCCCCCATGGGTTGGCACGATCTTCAGCGTGTCGACCGCCTCATCCAGGGGAACCGAGCCGACGTGGGTCCCCAGGAATGAGACCATGCGGCCAAATTCCTGCCGGGCCACCAGTTCGACCGACTCCGTCCCAAAAGCCGTACACAGCACCCGGTCGAATGTTCCCGGCCGGCCCCCGCGCTGCAGGTGGCCCAACACGCAGCAGCGCGATTCTTTCCCGGTGAGCTGCTGCAGTTCCGCGGCAATCTGGTTGCCAATACCCCCCAGGCGGGCCTCCCCCGTCCCAGTCGTTTGGGCACTGGTTACGAATCCGCCCCCTTTGAGCCGGGCCCCTTCAGCCGCCACCACGATGGTGTGGTGCTTCCCCTGTTTCTCGCGTTCGGCGATCTTCCGCACGATCGGTTCGTAGTCGAACGGGATCTCGGGAATGAGGATCACATCGGCCCCGCCAGCCACACCCGCGTAGATCGCAATCCACCCGGCATAACGCCCCATCACCTCCAGCACCATCACGCGATTGTGGCTCTCGGCGGTGGTCTGCAGGCGGTCAACGGCATCGGTGGCACAGTCGACCGCGCTTTCAAACCCGAAGGTGAAGATTGTTCCCGCCAGGTCATTGTCGATGGTTTTGGGAACACCCACAATCGGCATCCCGTGGCGGAACAACTGCCGGGCAATGCTCAGCGAGCCATCGCCGCCAATCGAGACGAGGGCCGAGAGTTGCAGCTTGCGAAATCCCTCCAGCGTGGCATCCAGCAAGTCGCGCGGCAGATCTCGCGATTCGCCATGCCCCACCTTGGCCGAGAACTTCCCCCGGTTGGCGGTTCCCAGGATGGTCCCCCCGCGGGTTAGGAGGCCGTCGAGTTCACGCACCACCAGCCGGCGGGTCTTTTGGGGCTCCAGCAGTCCCTCGTAACCCCCCACGATGCCCACCGCCTCCCAGCCCCGGCGGTTGGCCGCCTTGGCCACCGCGCGGATCACCGTGTTCAGTCCAGGGCAGTCGCCCCCTCCGGTCACAATCCCAATGCGCTGCGTCATCCGTTCAATTCACCAGGTCAGAAACAGACCCACCCCTCCAGGCGTTGCGGGCGCCCGGCGTCCGGAGAGGTCCGGTCAAGCCCCCGGGTTCGGAGCGGCGTCCAGAACCGCGGGGGAGCATCCGGCAGCGTACTTCTCGAAGTTCGCGGTGAACAGTCCAGCCAGACGGCGGGAGGCCTGGTCATATGCGATGGGGTCGCTCCAGTTGTCGCGCGGCCACAGCACTTCGTCGGGAACTCCGGGACAACGCGTAATCACCTCGACCCCGAACACGGGATCGATCCGGCGGGGGGCCGTGATCAGGCTGCCATCATGGATGGCGTCGAGAATCGCCCGGGTCTGCCGCAGCTTCAGCCGGCTGCCCGTTCCGTACGCCCCACCGGTCCATCCGGTGTTGACCAGCCAGACCCGCGATTTGTGCTGCTGGATTTTGCGAGCCAGCAGGTCGGCGTACTTCGCCGGGTGCCAGACCAGAAAGGGTCCGCCAAAGCAGGGAGAAAAGGTGGCCGAAGGCTCCTTGACTCCCTCCTCGGTCCCCGCGACCTTCGCGGTGTAACCACTGATGAAGTGGTACATCGCATGGTCGGGAGTCAGGGCCGAAACGGGGGGCAACACGCCGAAGGCGTCACAGGTGAGAAACACCACATCGGTGGGATGTCCCGCCACGCAGGGAACGCGGGCGTTGGGAATCGACTCGATCGGGTACGCCCCGCGGGTGTTTTCGGTGATGCTGGCATCGCCGAAGTCGACCCGATGATCCTCCTGCACCACCACGTTCTCAAGAATCGCGCCGAACCGCAGGGCGTGGTAGATGTCGGGCTCGCTCTCTGCGGTGAGGTTGATCGCCTTGGCGTAACAACCCCCTTCAATGTTGAAGATCCCGTCGTCGCTCCAGCAGTGCTCATCATCCCCAATCAACAGCCGCTTGGGATCGGCCGAAAGCGTCGTCTTGCCGGTCCCTGACAGGCCGAACAGCAGCGATGACCGCCCGGTCTCGCGGGCACAGGTCGCGGCACAATGCATCGAGAGAATTCCCCGCTTGGGACCGAGGTAATTCATGACGGTGAAGACTCCCTTCTTCATCTCGCCGGCATATTCGGTTCCCAGGATGACCAACTCGGCATTCTCGAACGAGAGGTCGATGCTGGTCTTCGAGCCCATCCCGGCGGTCAGCTGGTTCGCGGGGAACGAGCCGGCGTTGTAGATCACGAAGTCGGGCTCGCCGTAGTCGCGCAGTTCATCCTTTTGGGGACGGATCAGCATCGTGTGCATGAACAGCGCATGGTAGGGGCGAGAACAGATCACCCGCACTTTGAGGCGGTATTTCGGGTCCCACCCGGCATAGCCGTCGAAACAATAGAGCCGCTCACGGGTGTTGAGGTAGTCGCGGGCCCGCTCGCGGTTGATGGCGAACGTGCGCGGCTCAAGGGGAATGTTCACCGTCCCCCACCAGATGTCGTGCTCAGAATCGGGATGCCGCACCACCCGCTTGTCCCGCGGAGAGCGCCCCGTCTTGCTGCCAGAATAGGCCACCAACGCCCCATTGTCGGCGATCAATGCCCGCGGGTCGTGGCGGATCGCATGCTCGTACAGGGCGCTGGGATGAAGGTTGCGATGCACCTCGCTCACGTGCAAGTCGTACTGGGACAGATCGAATTTCGCGGACATGAACAAGGTTCCTTCGAGCGGACGATGTCTGGCACGAGACGGGCCGGCACTACCCTTTGTCCATCTTCCAGCACCCACAGCGGTCGGGCAAGCGGACCGCTGCCGATCCCCGTGGTTGGGAATCAGTCGCGGCGGATTCCCGAATTGGAGCAAGCGGCTGCCAGGGGGTATCTCTCCGGGGGGAATCAACATGGTGCCCATGCCCCCTGCCGTGCAGTTTTGCCCCCCGGGAATTACAACTCTCTGGCCTGTCCCCCGGCGCCGATTCGCCCTGGCGCCCTGCGTTCAGGCCCTGGAAACTTCTTCGCACTCGACCTCTGGATCTTGCATGACTCTCTCTCCTGCGCTTCCGCCCGACCTGGCCTGGGCCGCCGATCCCCTTCCCCGGGTGGCGGGGGCCTGGCCCGGCTGTGGCGGCCGGCTGAAAGGGAGCCCCGAGGATTTCGTCGTTGAGGAAATTCCCGCCTATCTCCCCGAGGGCAGCGGGGAATTTCTGTATCTGTGGGTCGAAAAACGGGGACTGGCCGCCGAACAACTGGTCAGCCACCTCGCGCGACTGCTGCAGATCAGCCACCAGGACATCGGTGTGGCGGGGCTCAAAGACCGGCACGCCATCACCCGGCAGTTCGTCTCGATCCCGGCGAAGTGCGAGTCGCGGTTGTGCGCCATCGATCATCCGCAGATCACCCTGCTCGAGACTGGACGACATCGCAACAAGCTGCGGCCAGGGCATCTCAAGGGAAACCGCTTTTCGATTGTGATCCGCGACATCGAACCGGCGGGACTCGAACGGGCCCGGGCCATCGTCGCAGATTTGGCTACCCGGGGAGGTGCGAACTATTTCGGCGAGCAGCGGTTCGGCCGCGATTTTGAAACCCTCCGGCTGGGGTGGGACCTGCTGCGGGGAACCAAGGGGCCGCACGACATTCCCCGCGCCCGCCGGAAGTTCCTGCACCGGCTGGCGCTCTCTTCGGTGCAGTCGGCCCTGTTCAATGTTTGGCTGTCGGACCGGCTGGGCACCGGAAGACTCCACCAGTTGCAGGTGGGGGATGTGATGCAGGTGACCGCCTCGGGGGGACCATTCGTCGTGGAGGATCTGGATCGCGAACAGCCCCGGTACGCCGCCCATGAGACGGTCCTGGCCGGCCCGATCTTCGGCCCCAAGATGAAGGAGGCCCAGGGGGCTGCCCGGGCCGATGAAGATCGGCTGCTCGACCGTGCCGGCCTGACCCGCGACTCGTTCCTGCGGTATCCGCACCTCACCTCAGGAACACGCCGTCCCGCGCTGGTCTGGCCTACAGACCTCGCGATCGAGGAGATCGAAGCCAGTTCGCTGCGGGTCCGCTTCACCCTGCCCGCCGGTTGCTATGCCACAGTCCTGCTGCGGGAACTGATGGGGGAGGCGACCGCTCCGGCCGCCGGAACCGACTCCGAAGAGAGTGAATCCGCGGACGCAGCGGCCGATGAATGACCGCCAAGGACTGATTGGCGAAGATTTTCCGACGCGGCCAAACGACCCCGGCTGAGATGCAAGCTCATGGTCGCAGCAGCCCCTCACGCCGACACCTCATCCCGATAAGGGGGTGCCGGTTTCAGGCAACAGTGCCAGCACCCCCAGGGCGTAGAACGAGTATTCCACGTCGGCCAGAGTGTCCCAGAGGGCCCCGCGGAAACCGCCATCGGGAAACTCGAGGGAATCGATAAAGGCTCGGCAAGCGGAGGGTTGCGCCAGTCCCGACAGCCCCAGATCGAGCGCGGTCAACAGCCCGGTAAAGGTCGAGAGTGAGTCGGGGAACGGCACCCGGGTGTTCGCCTGGAAGCCCCCCTCTCCACTCCAGACATCTCCCAGAAACCCTTCGATATCGCCCCGCAGTTCCGGAGTGATGGCCCCCACCATGTTCAGCACCGCCACCGCGGCGGCGGTCGGGTTGGTGCCGCTGCGCTGCATGGGGGCGATCTCGACAAATCCGCCGTCATCGCGCTGCCGTTCCAACAGAAACCGATGCAGCAGCCCTGGTCCCGGTGCCTGACGGCCGATCAGCTCGTAACAGAGGGCCACCAGGAAGGTGTGATAGGTGCTGCCCGCCGCCCCCTCATGCGTCTTGGCATAGCCCCCATCGGGGGTCCGGAAGCTCTCCAGCAACTGGGCCAGCCGATCGGGCCAGTCGGCGGGGGCCTGAGCCAAGACGTCGAGTTGCCCATGCAACTGCACCATGATGGCGCAGTAAAGCCAACTGACCAGATCGATCACCGAGACATGCATCTCGGTCTGCCGGGCGAGATAGTCGGCCAACCGCTGGCAGACCGCCGTGTCGAGTCCCTGCAGCAGGGCCAGCCCTCGAACACCAAACGCCGTATAGTACAAGTCCGAAGAATCATCACGCCCCCGGAACCCACCGTCTCGATTCTGCCGCGAGACAAAAAACCGGCGGTGCCGTTCCCGCCGCTCCGGCTCCAGGCCCGCCAGCCCCCGCGACAACCGCTCACCCAGTCGGAAGAGATACGGCTCGGCAGGCATACAACGGGTTGACCAAACGAAGGAAGGGGATGCCAAGGGGGGGGACAACACGGTGGGGCCAGCAGGGGACAGTGCTCCCCACGGCAGTGTATGATGCGTTTGGAAGGGGGGTCAAACCTGTCCTGTGTCCCCGGCCCAGCCGCCGCATCCCCCGCCGCAATCTGCCGCATTCCAGCCCCTCCGGTCCCAGCCGTTCATGAGCGCCCCCCTGCCGACTCGCATTGGCCCCTACGAGGTGTTGCAAATTCTGGGGACGGGAGGGATGGGTCAGGTCTACCTCGGACAACATTCCGAGACCGGGCAACAGGTCGCCATCAAGGTGCTCTCGACCGGCCTGGCCCACCAATCGGGGTTCGTCGACCGCTTCCGTCGCGAGGTCGAGGCGATGGAGAAGTTCACCCACCCCGGCATTGTCCGCCTCTACGACTCGGGGATCGACCACGATTTTCCCTGGTTCGCCATGGAGTACATCGAGGGGGAAACCCTGTTGGCTCGGCTGCGGCGCGAACGCCGGCTGCCGTGGCGAACCGCCTTCGATTATGCAGCCCAGATCTGCCGGGCCCTCAAGGCGGCCCATGACCATGGCGTCATTCACCGCGACCTCAAACCCTCCAACCTGCTGGTCGACCGCTTGGGTCATCTGCGACTGACCGACTTCGGTGTTGCCCAGTTGTTCGATGCCGAGCGGTTGACTCTCACCGGCGGAGTGATCGGCACCGCCGAGTACATGTCCCCCGAACAGGCCGAGGGGAAGCGGGCCACCAAACAGAGCGATCTGTATTCGGTGGGTATCCTGCTCTACGTCATGATCACGGGACGCCCTCCCTTCCAGGGCAAGAGCACGGTGGATGTGTTGCACAAACAGCGGTTTGGCCTCTACGACAAGGCCCGGGTCATCGTACCCGAACTCCCCCCGCGGGTGGACGACACCATCAACCGGCTGCTGGAGAAAGAACCTCAGAAGCGATTCCCCGATGCCTATGTGCTGCTGCGGCATATCGAGCAGGTGCTGCAGCGAAAGGCGCCGGACCTCCGGGAAGGCCTGACACTTGGAGAAGAGAGGGAAGATGTTCCTGTGGGGTCCACGACGATCATTCCCGCCGCCCACGATTCTTCCACGACTTACGATGGCCCCCGCTCAGGTCGCACCATCGGTGACAACGGCGAAACATCAGTCGACTCCGACGATTCGGGTCACGCCCCGGATGGTCCGGGAATGGGAACGTTGATGAAGGGGTTGATGCGGGCCGAATTGGAGTCACAAAACCGTCAACACCCCATCCTGGAGTGGATTTCGAGCGGGCCAGTCCTCGCCTTGCTGCTGGGTGGGCTACTGTGGGGGATGTGGCGACTCTGGCCCCGCACGCCGTCGGAAGAAGAACTGTTTGCCCGCGGCCAGCACCTCATGGAACAGGGAGAGGGGCTGAATTACCTGCAGGCCCGAAGGGAGGCGTTCGAGCCCCTGTTGGCGCGAAATCCCGAGCGCTGGAGCAGCTCCGTCAAACCGCTGCTCGACGAGATCGAAATTTATGAAGTGACCCGCAAGGCCAAACTTGGCCCGAGAAAAAAATCCCTCGACGAGCACAACCCCACCCTCTACGACTCGGAACCGCGCCGGCTCATCCACTGGGCCACCGCCCTGCGCAAGGAGGGGAATCTGATCCGGTCAAGGCAAATCCTGACGGACCTACGGAATGTGCTGGCGGCCGACCCGGAACAGCCCGAACTGCGGCAGTTGACTGAACGCCTGCTGAAGGAACTGGAGGCAGACTTGGGAGAGTCGGCACGGCAGTTCGTACGCCATGGCCTCGACCGCGTCCGTACTCTGCGGACCGGGGGAGATGAACATCAGGCGTGGCTCGTCCTCCGCAGCCTGTTCGAACTTTACCAGCAAGACCCGGCCTGCCGGATCCTGATCACCGGTTGCCGACGGGAACTCTGGCCCGACTCGCGCCCCGAGGAACTGGAATTGAATGTTTGGCCCGAGAAACTTCCCTGCAGTCTGCCAGAGGGGGTGACTCCGAACTCCCCCGGGAAGACGTTGCCACCGGCTGAGAAGACCGACGGACCGGACGACACCGCCGATCCTCAGAATTGACCATCCCCTCCGCCCTTTTCTCCCCTCTGCCACCGACGTGCCATGAACCAATCTGCCTCCGCCACCGACGTTCACCGTTGCCAACAATTGCTGGCCCATGCCTGGATGGTGCGGACCTTTGTGAAGCATTCCCCCGAGGTCGAAGAATTTCCCGAGCTGATGGGAATTGTTCGCAGTGTGTTCGATCTTTCCCGGGCCCTGGAGACGCAGGTCGAAGACCCACCCGCCTACTTCAAGATGCTGCACAAGAAACTCTCGGATCTCGCGCAGGCCAGCCAGAAATTCGCTCAAGACGCCCCGCTCGCCTCGACCCATACCAACTTCCAGCAGGCGGTGGTCTCGATCGCCACCTGCGTGGCCGACCTGCAGGACACTCTGAACCGGAACTACACCCCCCCAGCTCCGCCCCCCTCCCGCAAGCCCGGGGCCCCCGCCCGCCCCAGCCAGATCTCCCCTCCAGAATCCAGTGTTCCCGAGCCGCTTGTTCCCGATCTGGGCTTTGATGTCGAAGTCGAAGTGCAGGAGGAAGTGCTGGAGTAGCCAGCCCGTCGGCCGACACCATGTGGTCGGCTCCTCGAACTGTTCCAACCGAGCCCAAGATGACCCAGGTTGCCTGACATTGCGGCAGTTCTCCACAGCAACACTAACATCCGTTCACACTTATTGGGATCCAAGCTGGTTTTGCTACAATTGAACGAAACTTAGAGGATCATCTCCAGGTACAGAGGATGGTCCTCACTTTGGGTTGCCGTTCTCCGCTCGAGGAGTTCGAGGACCCTGACCTTTCACATGCGAGTCCGTGGATGTCTCTGCTGTCTGTCTCCCGTCTGTTTTGTCGTGGCGTCGTCGGTCTGATGATCGTGCTGTGGCTCGGCCAAACCGGGTTCGGTGCCGAGGCCGATGGGGCCGCTCCCCGCTCCACCCCGGCCGACTCGGCCGTGGGACGCAAGATCCCGCACTTCCTGCTGACCGATCCCGCAGGGCAGAGGGTCAGCCTCTACGACTTCAAACCCGCTCGGGTCATTGTCGTCACATTCGTCAACACCTCCTGCCCGATCAGCAATCAGTACTTGGCCATCCTCAATGAGCTGGCCGAGAAGTATCGCGATCAGCCAGTGCAGTTCGTGGCCATCAACTCGCACACGGGCGATACCCCCGAGGCCATCGCCCGCCACGCCCGCGAATACGGTCTGAGGTTTCCTGTATGGTGCGACCCACAGCAGGTCGGTGCCGACATCCTGCAGGCCACCCGCACCTGCGAAACCTTCTTGCTCGACCCCCAGCGGACTGTGCGGTACCAGGGGCGCATCGACGACCGTTACGGCTACGGTGCCCAGCGAGATGAGCCCACCCGCCAAGACCTGTCCCTGGCCATCGACGATCTGCTGGCGGATCGCAAGGTCGAAGTCGCGAGGACTGAGGTGGCGGGCTGCAAGCTCACCCGCACCCGCCGTGCCGCCCCCAAGGGGGAGATCACCTGGAGCAATTCGGTCGCCAGCATCATCGGCAGCAAGTGCAGCGGTTGCCATCAGCCAAATGCGGCCGCCCCATTCCCCCTCACGACATACGAAGACGCGCGCAACTGGAGCGAGATGATCCGCGAGGTCGTCTCGCAGCGGCGGATGCCCCCCTGGCATGCCGACGAACGTTACGGCAGCTTCAACGACGAACGCCGGCTGACCCAGCCCGAACTCGACACCCTGCTGGCGTGGATTGATGACGGTTTGCCGGCTGGCGACGCGACACAGACAATTTCCGTCGCCCAGAACTCGGGAGGCTGGCGGATTGGCACGCCCGACGTGGTGTTTGAACTTCCCGAGGAGGTGACCATTCCCGCCAAGGGAGTGGTCCCCTACCTCTATTTCGAAATCCCAACCAACTTCACCGAAGACATGTGGCTGCAGGCCGCCGAGGCCCGCCCGGGGAATCGCGCGGCGGTGCATCACATCATCCTCTACTACAAGCTGCCGGGTGAAAAAGGGAAGAGAGACTTTCGCGACCACTGGGTTGATGGCGCCGCCCCCGGGAACACCCCTCTGATGTACCCGGCCGAGATCGGCCGCAAGATTCCCAAGGGGGCCACCTTGGTCTGGGAGATGCACTACACCGCCACTGGCAAGGAAGAAAAAGACCGCTCGCAGTATGCGTTCCGGTTCCACAAGGAACCGCCGGCCCGCGAGGCGAAGATGGTGGGGGTGACGAACCCGCGGTTCAAGATCCCGGCGGGCGATTCCAACCACAAGGTCCTCTCGCACTTCAGCGCCCCCTACGACGTCGAGGTGCTCTCGTTCGCCCCGCACATGCACCTGCGGGGGAAAGACTTCGAATACAAGGCCATCTACCCCGACGGCCGGCAGGAAGTGCTGATGTCGATGCCCCAGTACGATTTCAACTGGCAGACCGGCTATGGCCTGCGGCAGCCATTGAGGCTCCCCAAGGGAACCGTCATCGAATGCACGGCGCACTTCGACAACTCCGCCGGGAATCCCCACAACCCCGACCCGAAAAAAGATGTGACCTGGGGTGATCAGACCTGGCAGGAAATGATGATCGGGTTCATCGACATGGTGCCGGCAAAGTAGGGCCGATACCAGACGGCCCACCAAGAGTTTGGGCCGATTGAGACAACACCCACGAACCGGGGGTCAGCCAATGCTTTCCCCCGGTTTTTTTCATATCTAAACCGACCGAGAGAGGCATCCATGTCCTGCACGGTGGCAGAGTTTGCCTACTGAATGCATCCGTGTATCTACGGCAATTCTTGTATGTTTCCGACGACTCACCAAATGGTCGTTTCGAGAATCTCACATTCGTAGACGATGGCATACCCCCGCTCTCCAGTGACCTATGCTGTCCAAGATTTATATACTCCGGATGATGCCGCGAGCAGGGTTTGTTCACCACCAGGCAATCCGCCCCGGAATTCCAACCAAGGTGGGACAGTGGATGATTGCGGCATTCGAACAGAGAGCCTCAGCCAGATCTCGCAATTATGAATAAATCGATCCACTTCGACTCCACAACACGTCTGTCACCAGCGGACCACATCGCGGATTTCCATCTTCATTGCGCCGCTGTTGAGTGGAGCCTGATCGATCCCATCATTCTGAATTCGGCAGACGAGATCCAGTCGCGACCCCAATGGGACACGAGGATCCAACCGTTCCTGCACCAACAGCGGAATCTGTTCACGTTCTGCCGTCGCCTGCCAGGCACGCTTCTGGCCGATGACGTGGGACTTGGCAAGGATGCTGGCAAGTACGGTTTCTCAACGCCTCATGCTTCCAAAAGTGGCGATCCGGTCTGGGCGTAGCGGCTTGATTTGCCATCCCGATGAATCGGTTGTTTGCCAATGGCTTCAGAAACGACTCCTCCGCTCCGAGGCGGGCATCTGTCAGTTAACCGGTCTGATCGTCGACAAAACTTATCTCAATCCGAACCGAGAGCTGAAGCCGCTTCGGAAAATGTTGGACGGCACTCTCGGTGAGACCGCCAGTGAGATTGAATTGTCTCTGATTACACAATTTGTTCCTGACACGGTCGGCAAAGTCCAACAGGCACGAATCATCCGCAGCCCAGGTGGTGCGGCAATCGCCATCTCCGTCGAAACACGGCGCGGTTTTATCTTGTCTTCAATCCAATACCTTGGCCTCGTTCTTTTGCATGACGAGAAACGCCGGCGGGTCCTCGGCAAAATCGCGGTCGGGAAATGGTCCCCAAGCTACGGCTGGATTCAGGAGAGTCAAATCTTGCCAATTCCACGTGCCAAACAAGATCCCGAAGTCTCGGGACACTGAACACTCGATACCACCCGAAGTTGTTATACGCCGGTCGTGCTGGAAAACTGCAGCGTTCGGTGAATTCAGGATGCGTTCC
>Ga0315905_10002813_pt1 | contig 18185 bp, 25 predicted proteins | sample LakEriMetagenome_5_FD_203522 | JGI IMG/M metagenome (GOLD analysis project Ga0315905, IMG submission 203522) | Freshwater fungal communities from buoy surface, Lake Erie, Ohio, United States - Buoy 4 MA121 | ecosystem: Environmental > Aquatic > Freshwater > Lake | place: USA: Lake Erie, Ohio... | reverse complement strand
GGAACGCATCGTGAAGAATCGCATTGCAAATGCAACCGATAAGGAAAAGCTTGCAGCATTAGGCGCCATCTCTCGTGGGTGGAAAGGCATCGATAAGTCATGATTGCATACAGCAAAAAAGATTCTTGGAAGCTTGCAAAGAAGATGCATCCAATGTCACGCAAGAAAATGCGTAGTGGTCGTATGATTGTCGAAGTATTCAATTCTGACAATACACTTGCGCAAAGAACTGTTGGTCCTACTAATGCAGCCCTATTGAAAGATCATGCTTATGGCCGATGCTGGGCATTCTGTTCTTTCTGTACCTACGAAGCTGAACAATTTCTGAAGAAGAATAAATAAGAATATGAGAGTCCCACGTTCAATTGCAGTCAAGAAGAAGTACAAATATCCACATGAGGTATTTGCAGAGCTTGAGAAAATTTCATCATTTCATGATCGCGTTGCGTATCTACGCGAGAATGATTCTTTTGCAATCAAGACTATTCTTCAGTGTAACTTCTCACCAACGATTGAACTAGACCTTCCTGAAGGTGCACCTCCATTTCGTCGCGATGTAATGCCTGCTGACCAGACTCCTGCAAGAATTGACAAGGCAATCAAAGTCCTCGGCAAACTTGCACGTTATCCAGGTCAGCCTGCCGCAAGTGGACTTGGTAAGATCAAGATGGAGACTCTGTTTGTAAACCTGCTTGAGACAGTAAACGAACACGATGCCGACATCATTCTCGCTATGAAGGAAAAGACTCTGAGCAAGAAGTATCCGTCAATTGACTTAACTTTAGTGAAGACTGCTTTCCCTGAATTAGTATGAATGCTATTCCGGCGTGGGCAATTCACTTTCCTCAGACTCCGCTTTCAGTTAAATTAGAAGGAAAGCAATATGATCATTCCCCTTTATGTAGTGGAGATCGACGTAAACCAAAAGGGTCTTCTGGATGCTGTTGTTTAAACGCAATGAAGCAAGAATTTGATCGTAGGTTGGACGCAATGTCAGATGAAGACATTATTGATGCTTTTGCTAAACTAGATTGTGATGTCATAATTGAAAAAGTGTAAACTTTTTGTTTACAACTGTTCATTTTTAGTTTACAATTTTCTTGTTATGAATATCTTTGCTCTTGATAATGATCCTGTGAAAGCTGCTCAAATGCATTGCGACAAACATGTCGTTAAGATGATCGTCGAAGCAGCGCAAATGCTTTCTACCGCTCATCGTATGATTGACGGTAAAATGGAAATCATTCAAGCACAGACTCCAAAAGGTCTTTGGCGCAAGAAGAAGGTTTGGACTCATCCAAACAAGAAACTCGATCAGACACTTTACAAGGTCGCCCATCCTGGTCATCCGTCTACTAAGTGGACGATGGAATCCAGTGCTAACTATGAATGGCATTACCAACTGTTCGTTGCTCTCTGTGACGAGTACACCTATCGGTATGGCAAGGTTCATAAGACCGATACTCTTTTGCGCAAAGTCCTTGCGTCTACTCCTAAGAAGATCATGCAATGGTCACTGACTCCATTTGCGCTTGCAATGAAGTCGGCTCCGCAATGTATGGACCCCAAGAATCCAGTCGCATCATATCGTGCTTTCTATCAGACTAAGCAAGATCGGTTTAAGATGGTCTGGACTGGTCGTAAAGTTCCGCGTTGGTTTAATGTATCATCTATGATACAAAAAGCCGCATAATGTTTCATGTATGATACGTTACGTCAATTGCCGAAAAGAGCATTGCACACACTATTGCGGACGACGTGAATCGTATGGAGCGGCTTTAGGTCTGCCTGTTGATCTGAGCATACTTGGTAATCCGCATCCTCTAAGTAAATTCAAGAATCGAGATGCATGTATTCGAGAATACGCTAAGACTCTTGCGGCCGCATGTAAGCAGAGTCCTAAACTAATTGACATTCTAAAAAGCATCCCTGATGATGCAGTATTAGGCTGCTTTTGCTATCCTAAGTCATGTCATTGTCAGGTCATCATAGACGCTGTAAACTTCTACAAGACAAATTGATAAATTAGATTGTATGCAATACGATTACTATTGTGAATCTTGCGAGGAAGTTTGGGAAGAACGACAATTCCTAAATGATAGAGACCTACCAACAACATTACCTTGCCCTCATTGTAAGGCAACTGGAACTGTAAAGCGTGGATTTTTCAAAGCTGCTCATTTCTCATATGCAGGAGCGAAGACAAATCTTCAGCGCGCAGGTTCTGGATGGAATGATGTTCTAACTTCCATCAAAAAGGCTTCTGGTAGAAAATCAACAATCGTGACACGATGAAAAAGAAAGACAAGGAAAAGGAATTCATTAAGATTCGTTTTGATGATCCATCTTCACCTAAGTGGAAATCCAGTCACAAGAAAAGCAATCCTCGCCGAGCGAGCGATAAGAAAAAGCGAGCATACTTTGACTAATGAAATTCGTTCGTAACCGAACATTTGAAAAACTTGACATTGCCGATCTTGGATACGCTGATCTAAATACACTCAGCGAAAAGTCCGCTCGCATCTATGTTACTCCAGAAGGAAATAAGTATCCTTCAATCACTACGATTCTTTCTATTCGTAGCCGCGGCGCTATTCAAGAATGGAGAGCGCGTGTAGGAGCTGAAGAAGCAAATCGCGTTTCTCGTCATGCAACGACTCGAGGAACTGCAGTACATAATCTTGTCGAAAAGTACCTCAAGAACGAGGAGATTAACTTCAAGGAAGGTATCATGCCGCATGTCTATCAAGGATTCATTGCGGCTCAGAAAGTACTTGACAAGTATGTAGGTAAAATTGCTTTACAAGAAGCTCCTCTGTATTCTGACCATCTTAAACTCGCAGGTCGGGTTGACTTGATTGCAGAATTCAACGGGAAGCTTTCAATCATTGACTTCAAAACGTCCAAGAGAGTCAAGACTGCAGAAGACATCGAAGATTACTTCATTCAGGAATCGGCATATGCGATCATGTTTGAAGAACGCACAGGAATTCCGATCACGCAGCTCGTCACGATTATGGTCGTGGACGGAAGATCGGAACCGCTCCTATTTCGTCAGCATCGCGACCGCTGGACGGAAACACTCCTCCAGGTCCGTGAGGAATACGAAAAATCTAGGCTTTTCGGCCATATTTAAGAAAAAGCCGTAACTTATTGATTTTGAATACTGAAGAAAAAATATGCATTTTTCTTCATTTTTTTATTTACAGCGGGCATTTTTTGTGGTAGAATTTGGTGTACCCAAACCACAATATGTTCGCAATCCTCAAACAATCTGGAATCAGTGGAACCTGTGTTCTCGGCCAAGGCGAGACCGCCAAAGAGGCCTGGGAAGATGCCTACGGTCCGAAACCGTGGACTCCCTATCAGAAGAAGTCGGCCAAAGGAGCCGATTGTGTCGAAGTGACTCAAGAGGAACTTGATGCGCTTCACGATGCCTCGAACGAACGCTAATCTCATGATCAAGCCAAACAAAGATTGGTCGAACTTCCAAGTTGAGTTTCCAGACGGGTCTACGAAAACCGTTGATGAACTTACGAAAACTGAAGCTCAGTATTTTCTAGTGCAGCACATGAAGGCAAGTCTTGCCGCAATGAATAAAGCGCACGCCCTTCTTGACACATTCCAGAAAATCGGATACATCACCTCTCGCGAATCTTAATTATGAAAGCACAAATTGACCTCCTGCGAAAAACCGTTGCGACTTGGCAAGAACAAGTTGACTATGAAAAGCGAATTCTCGGTTATGCCGATTCAGCCCATGTCGCCGTTCTTGAAATGAACAAGAATCGTCTTGCCAAACTTGAGGGAGCGATGAAAGTCGTGAAGCCTCGTCGGGCGAATACCTACTGCTTTACCGTGAATAACACCGAAGGCGGAAAAGGTGAAATCGAAAACTTCCGCAAAGAATGCAAAATCTTTAACGCTGAGGAACGAATCAAAGCTCTGAAGGAGCCAGGTTATGTTCCGAAGGTGAAGAAGATCGCCGTCTATGGACGTCTTGGAAAAGACAATCCCAATGCTGCAGAATATCGTGCAGCTAATAAGGGTTGGCGGAATGCCTACGCTCGGATTCGCATTGAGGATGCTGCAACGCTTGATGTCTATTGCGGAACCTATGTGAAGGAAACGCTGACTTACGGTGGCGCTCCATTTACTCACTACAGATGCATCGGAGCATGATCGGTCTATCTTACAACTTCATGTTCTCTCCGGAGATCGGCTGTCTCTATCATCCTAACGGATATGACACCTCCTGGCTTGTCTTTCGAGATGGTAAGTGGGTTCCTGAAGAATGGGCCTGCTACCTCGAACCAAGTCTCGTCGAAAAACTACTAACTGAAATCAATCAAAATGACTCGTGATGAACTAATGCCAGTGCTTGACGCTATGCGACTGCATGGCGGTGGCTTTGTGCAAGCCCTTGCTATCGCAATGCTTCGAGCTGACAGTGAAAACCTTCGAATCCTTACTGAAGCATTCAGTGATAAGATTCAAGAATACAAGAGAAACTTCGTAGACACAAAACAATGAGCCCCTGGACAATACTTGGATGGATTCTGGTCGTAGTCGTCGGTGCAATTCCGGCACTGATAGTTCTTGCATTCATAGGAACAATCGTCGCTTGGTTCTGGAACCTGGTCATAAACCGATTCAAGTACTTCATGACTCGAAACATTCCGCCTGCGAAAGGTCAGCTCTGGAGTCAAGACGGGAAGCTTCTTCGTATCAATCATTTCTATGACAATGGAAGGTTTTCGGTCTGCATCGGAAACTGTTCATGGGGTGAAGACGCTGAATCATGGAAGAAGCGAGTTCGTAATCGCAAACTATTTCTGGTGAGAGGAGAAACCAACTAATGAATAAAATCCTTGATGCCGTCTTGGTTTTTACTGATGGTGCTGAAGCTGTAGTAATGCCTGCAATTCAGCCGTCAACTCCAGTAGGAGACATCCTTGGATTTGTCAACTATCATGAAAGAGAAGGCGGAGAAGTTGCTCACATAGAAATAAGACCTCGAACAAAATGAAAATCTTAACCGACGTTGACGGAGTTCTGCTGAACTGGGAAGATTCATTCCTTGAATGGATGAATGCTCAGGGATACACTCCGACACACAATCAGACATACAACATTTGGAGACGGTTTCCTGACCTAGATGAAGACCATGTTGGTGATCTAATTCGCACCTTCAATTCTTCGGCTACGATGGGTTTCCTTCCACCGCTTCGAGACGCAGTCTATTGGGTTCGCAAAATGCATGAACATCATGGTGTGGTTTTCCATTGCATCACTAGCATGGGAACTGACTATCATGCTCAGACATTGCGCCGAATGAACCTCGAGAGAATCTTCGGATCAAGTGTAATCGGAGAAGTTACGATTCTTCCATGCGGAGCAGATAAACACAAAGCATTGCTTCCGTTCAAGAAGAGTAATCTAATCTGGCTGGAAGACAATCTCAAGAACGCCGTCACAGGCGCTTCGCTAGGCCTTCGTACATATCTTTTCAATCAAACATACAATGACGAAACAAAGTTTGACCGGCATTTCACAAGAGTGAACAGTTGGAAAGAACTTTACAATGACATCTTTCAATAAATACATTCGTGAATGATCATGATTTCATCCTTATTACTAGGTCATGTCATTCTATGGCGGAAGCCGCAGCAAAGATAGGTTTACATTTTTCAACATTTAAGAAGAAGGCAGTAAGACTAAATTGCTACGTAACAAACCAAGGAGGTAGAGGACACATCAAGTCTAACAATCGAAAGATACCGCTATCAGAAATCCTTAATGGATTACATCCGCAGTATTCAACGTTTAAACTTAAGCTTAGACTTTTCTCTGAAGGCGTCAAGGAAAATAAATGTGAAGAATGCGGGTGTTCAGAATGGAACGGAAAACAACTTAACTGCGAACTTGATCATATCAACGGGAATTCTTCAGATCACAGATTGAAAAATCTTAGAATCATTTGCCCTAATTGTCATTCACAAACCGAAACATACAGATTTAAGAGAGGAAAACAAAAGTAACATTATGATCGCTACATCACCAAACAAAAAGACTGCTCTAGTCCTTACTGCAGCTTTCCAGCCTCTTGGTTTCTTTAACGCTCGTTCAACGATTCGCAACATGATCGTTGGTGGAGTAAAGGCTGTTGACGCTGATGGAAATATCTACGGCTGGGAAGATTGGCTTGCACGCCCTGACATGCCAGAAGACATTCCGTCTCTACGGTCAGCTAAGATGGAGTTCCCTGTTCCTACGATTGTCGTGATTCCTGGTTTCTTCGGAAGCTTTAAGAATCAGCGTCGTACTCAGACAAGAACTTCAACACTGAAGCAGATCTACAACCTCTATGGTGGTGTCTGTCAGTACTGCAAGCGGGAAATCAAGTACTCTGCAGCTACGAAGGACCATGCTATGCCGCGTTCAAAAGGTGGTGTAAACTACGACTCTAACATTGTTCTTGCATGTAAGAAGTGCAACAACAAGAAGGCTGCTAAGTTCCCATACTTCAGCATTGACGGAGAAGAAGTCAGACCTAAGATTCTGAACGACGTCGAATTCACTCTGCTTGCGGATAAGATCCCCGTTCGTGAAGAATGGAAGGCTTTCCTAGGCAAGTAGGATCGGGTACAACAAACAAGAAGGCCGTCGGGGAAACTCGACGGCTTTTTTGATTTGATAAATAACCACATGAGAACCACTACCGCATATCGAAATATGCATGAAGCGTCTGCACGTTTTGATGAAAAGACTCAAAAGTTAGCACTCGGTCTTTTCAATAAGATGACTCCAGAACAAGCGCATACTCTTGGTAATGCACTAATTCATCTAACTCTAAACAAGGGAAAGTTTGTTGACAAGAAATCTCGTCCTATCAAATGGACTGATTCTGATGTTCGTGGAATGGACCCAGGCAGACATCAGGGACCAACTAGCGGATGGTAAATCATACGAATAAATAATCATATGCGAAACATTTTCGAATCAGCAAAGAAAGTTCTTTTCGAGTCGCCTGAAGGCATTCAGAAAGGGAAAGAAGACAAGGAAGCATTGATGAAAGTCGCAAAGGCTTTGAACATGACTGCTCTTGATGCTTCAATTGTTCTAAACGATCTTAAGAAGGTCAATACACCATCAGCTGAATTCATTCGTAAGCTTGTTCATATTGTTGCCACAAATCCAAGTGTTGCTAAGAAAGCAGTAAATGAAGAAACGCTTAACGAAGCAATTCCTGCCGATCAAGTAACGTACTTTAACCTAGTTCGTTCTATTAAGAAGACAGGTACCTCAAATCCAGCAAACACAAAGTTCGTATCTGGTTTCTATGTTCTCGTTCTTGAAAAGAAAGACGGTTTCTTTGGTTCAATTAGCAAGATCGATGAAAAACGAAAAGTTCTTTGGACAGTTTCTCTTGAACCTGTAAAGGAACTAAACGATGCACCAAGACTGGTCTTCAAAGGTATTACTCGCGAAGAGTTTATCAAGCTGAAGAACGTTAATCTAAACGAAGAAATCGTTGAACTAACGATTGAGGAAGAAGCGATGCTACTTGAAGATCGCCTTCAGAACGACATTAAGTCTCTAAAGCGTATCGGATGGAAGCTTGATAAAGTCATCAAGTTCATGGTAACGAAAGGTGAAGATTATGGAGTCAAGATGACTGCAGATCTAATCACGATGTACTACAATGATGGTGGAGCAAAGAAAAAAGATTCTACTCCGATGTGGCCACCAGTTGCATCTAAATCAGCACCGAAAGTCAAGAAGCCAAAATGGCCAAATGATCCACCTAAGTCCAAGCGAGATGATGCAGGACATGCAGAGAACTATCTTGCACAAGCAATCGCCTCCGACGAATCGCCTGACATGGAAGGAACCGAAGCATGGCAACTTTTGTCAAATGCAGGTTACACTGAAAGAGCTAAGCTCGCTGTCATTAAAAACATGGGTTGGGACGACGCGCAATTCATGCGCACATATGACCGATACTTGAAAGGAAAGGGCTGAGTCTAAACACTCTAATACTTCCAAAGACCCAATCTCGCGAACCCTTCGGGTAGCCTAGCGGCTTGACTCAGTTTCTTTATTCGAGACTCTAGGAAGAACTGATTGATGCCATCCTCGGCTGAAGCCTTCGGATGTAGCAAACATAGATGTATTTTACCATACCTCTGCTAGAATGTAAATAACAAAACCCGGCGGGACTGAAAATAAAGTTGAACTTTTTTCGTATTTTGAACTCTCATCTGTAATAAATAAAACTGCAGACAATGAAAAGCACATATCATCAACTAGGCACGGCAACCGATTTACGCTCAGGCGTAAGTGCGATTTGCCGCGCCTGGGAGAATTTCGGACCTAGAAAATCCTAAATTTGTGCATTTTTCATAACTGATTCAATACCAACAAGTTACGCAAAAATGCACAAAATCTTCGGATTTGTGCATTTTTTTGATTTACAAGTGGGTGTTTTTCAGTTAGAATAATCTCGTAACGATTGGTTCAGCGGCTTCGGTCGCGAAGATCATGAAGTTTCCTTCGGGCGGTTCGGCCGTCAGTCGTAATGGTTCTTTAACATTTTCCGACACGTTTCGAGAGCGTGAAAATTCTCATGCCTTTAAGATGGACGAAAGAAGTTCTACCCCGGGACGAGGTGCCCTGGAAAGATCAGTAGCAATGTTCGTTCTGTCTACCGTTTCACCGGCGGGATTGGTTTATGAAAAAAGATATTTACATTCTCAAGAAACTGTGTTAGAATTCTGTCGTGGTAATTAACTGAGCGCGTTCCGCAAGGCACCGACGGTTACCTACCTCCTCAAGAATCCTTCGTGGTTCTTGCAGTATCCGATCTTTGACAAACGAAAACAAAACCAACTAAGGGGAATGATGTATCGTTAGAGCTACTCATTCGAGCAAGTTCCGTCTATCCCCTTGGTTTCTTTCCGCAGCAGACCACTGCTGCAAACAATTTTAGATGACAGCCCACGTCGGTTTCCGACATGTCGAAATTACATCCTGGGCCCATGTAAATCTGAAACCCTTTTAGGTACCGATCCAATCGTAAGCGTCCGCGGCGCGAGAAGATAAAACCGGGTAAAGCACAGATGAGCGAGTGCACCGTTTCTGATGATAGGAAGACCCCAGGTCGGCTTATGCCGCAGTAAGGAAACCGAACATGCCCGTGTTCATCAGAATAAAGTTAGGCACGGGAGATTTTCTAAACTCAACTGAATCGGAGATCAGAGGTAAGTTGATTGACAACGGCCCGGTAGTTTAATTAGGTTAAAATACCGTTCCTCTATATGCATGCTAAAAAGAGGCTATGGAAGTACAACATAGAATGCGGAGATCTGGGTTCGAATCCCAGTCGGGCCTGCTCTGATAAACAACGAGGCGTCGTTCCACGCCTACAAGATTCAACAATTTCATAACGGGATGTAGCTCAGCTTGGTAGAGCGCTTGCTTTGGGAGCAAGATGTCGTCGGTTCGAATCCGGCTATCCCGACCAATTTCAAATCGCGGTAAGGTGGTCTGGGGACCATTCGGGTTTCATAAGCCTGCGAGTGTGGTTCGATTCCACATACTGCAACCAACTTTAAATAGGCGTATGCTATCCGCAAAGAAGCTGCGTCGGGCCCCTTTCATAAGCATCTTTGCCGAGGTGCTTTGAGCAAGCAAGAGACTCGGTTTCCTTCGGGCGGCAACCTGCTGGATTCTGATGTTGTACTCGTCTAGTGGACAGGACACCTGGCCAATCGCTGGGAAACGTTGGTTCGACTCCAACGTACATTTGCTTCTTGCTTGCCTTTTCTCTTTTCATATGCGTCACGACAGTAGATGGCTTCTACAGACGGTCTGTAAAACCGTTGCCTACGGGCGAGTGGGTCGGAACCACCGGGGCGCACCACTTTCAAATAGCGGGTAGGACAAGATGGTTAGTCGAGTGTCTCATAAGCACTATTCTGGTGGATTCAAGCGCCACACCCGTAACCAACTTCAAATTGGGTCTTAAGCTTTGCTGGCGAAGCAGGCGACTCTTAATCGCACGATACTGGGTTCGATTCCCAGAAGGCCCACCAATTTCAAATGCGCATTCATCTAATCAAGACTGCCCAAGGTGGCAGAATGCGGGTAGACTCCGGCATGCGCACCAGATGGGGGTAAAGCTTTAATGGTGAAGCACCCGACTTTTAATCGGCAGAACTGGGATCGTTACCCAGTGCCCCTACCAATTTCAAATGCAATTCGGTTTCACGAAAGATACTGATGCTCTTGACGGAGAATTAAGTTTCTCGCCTTCGGGTGGTCGAGGTTGTATAGTTAAAGAAAGTCTTTCAACATGGGGTGTTAGTAGAATGGATAGAACGTTGTGCTACGAACGCAAAGATTCAGGTTCGATTCCTGGACGCCCTACCACTTTTCATATGTACTAGAGGCTACTGTTGGTTGAGTAGCAGCGGATTGTAAACCCGCCACTTTGATACATCGTCCGTTCGATTCGGACCTAGTACACCACTTTCAAATCCTGTCGACTCGAGCTGGCGAACGAGCGTGACTGTTAATCACTGCACCCTTACAAGGGAGGCTAGGATCGTAACCTAGGACAGGAGCCAATTTACATAAGGAAGTAGCCCGGTTGGTCGAGGACACCGTCTTGAAAACGGCTGCGTGGTGATGAGCCCGTCGTGAGTTCGAATCTCACTGCTTCCGCCATTTTCAAATAATGCTGCTATAGTTTAAGGGTAGAACATCGGACTTTCAATCCGAGAATCGGAGTTCAATTCTCCGTAGCAGTACCAAATGTCCCATAGCTCAAAGGAAGAGCGTCCGCCCGATAAGCGGAAGGTTGTGATATCGTAATTCACTGGGACAACCAATTTCCAATTCTCTTGTAGCTCAATGGCAGAGCGGTTGATTGTTAATCAGCAGGCCCTTAAAAGGTAAATGTAGGTTCGAGTCCTACCAGGAGACCCAATTTCAAATATGCACATGTACTTTCAATGGCAGATGGTTTGATTGTCAATCAGACGGACGCAGGATCAGTACCTGTCATGTGCGCCATGCTACAGTGGGAGACCGGGAATCCGCTTGCCTGCAAAGCTTCGAGAAGTCAGTTCGATTCTGACCTGTAGCTCCAATTTCAACAACGCGTCTATGGTGTTCCTAACGGTCAGCATGCTGGTCTTCCAAACCGGAGGTGTGAGTTCGAGTCTCACTAGACGTACCACTTTATTCGGGGCAAAGCATTGCTGATTGATGCACTAGGCTCTTACCCTTGAGAACTCGGTTTGATTCCAGAGTGCCCCGACCAATTTCAATTGACGTGTGACCAGAATGGTAATGGCCCCGCCTGATAAGTGGGTATGGAGCTAAAACTCCTTTGTAGGTTCGAGTCCTATCGCGTCAACCAATTTCAAATGCGCATGTGGTGGAATGGCATACACGGCAGTCTTAGAAGCTGTTGCCCTTACGGGCTTGTGGGTTCGAGTCCCACCATGCGTACCACTTTATTACCGAGAGTACCTTTAATTGGAAAAAGGCGTGGATTGTGACTCCACATACCCGGGTTCGATTCCCGGCTCGCGGACCATTTCAAAACTAACGCGCTGTGTCCAAATGGCAAAGGAGTTCGGCTTAAACCCGAAAGCCCGAGAATAACTCGGTGTGGGTTCGAGTCCCACCTGCGCGACCAATTTCAAAAATCAATTGCTGTGTATCAGCAGATTCCCAAATAGACTAATGGTAAGTCATATCGTAAAGATAAGATGCTAGGTCAAGACTGGCTTGGGATGCAATTTCAAAATGCTGCAGTCGACTAACGGTAGGTCCCCAGACTTTCAATCTGGTAGCGTAAGCTTCGTGCGGGTTCGACTCCCGTCTGCAGTTCCAATTTCAAAACATGGCCCGTTCGTTCAACGGATAGGACTGCTCCCTTCTAAGGAGACAATGAGGGTTCGATTCCTTCACGGGCTACCAAGTTTATGGAGTGTTCGTATAGTGGTTATTACATCGGTCTGTCGAACCGAATACACGGGTTCAATTCCCGTACACTCCGCCAATTTCTGATAAGATGGGCTCGCATGATCCTTGGGGGCGAAGAGCACTTGCAATGCACTTGTGGCGGGTTCAATTCCCGTCGGGTCCACCATCTTTCAACAACGCGCGATTAGCTCAGCGGTAGTAGCGGCTCCTTTACACGGAGAAGGTCGGCGGTTCAATCCCGTCATCGCGTACCATTTTCAATTCTGGAAAGCTAACTAGAGCGGCATGGATAATTTCTGCAGAAACCATGCGAGCGGTGCAAGTCCCTGTTTCAGAGCCAATTTCAAATGGGTACAGCTGAGGAAATCATGAGCACGTAAGCTTAGAACGATGCCTGTCTTCTAGAGACATTCAGTGTTGGCCCACCACTTTATGGGGGTGTAGCTCAATGGTAGAGCGCCTGCTTTGCAAGCAGATTGTTGTCGGTTCGAGTCCGGTCTCCTCCACCAAACTTTAGGCAATAGGCCATTGCCTTTGAACATATGATTCGGCTCGACGGACTCCTGGAAGTCGGGGCTCATCTACTCAGCAAAAACATTCATAAGAATGGCCGCTCGCGACGGATGCTGATAAATTGTGTGCTGCGGTGCAGCGGTTGAATCGTTCATAAATTTCCAAGCCACTGTAGCTCAAAGGCGGAGCAGCCCTTTCATAAGGGGAAGGTTGAGATCTCGGTATTCTCCAGTGGCACCAACTTATAGATACTACAATCCTGGTCTAAAAGAAGGCTTGAGGTTCGAAACTTAACCTTCGATTGCAACTCGAGATAAGCAACGTGACTGGGGCGGGCATTAGTGTAGTGGACTGCACGCCGCCGAGGAGGCGGAGGGGAAGGTTCGATTCCTTCATGCTCTGAAATTTCAAAACATAGGACGTTCGTACAACGGCTAGTACCTCGGTCTCCAAAACCGAAGATCAGGGTTCGATTCCCTGGCGTCCTGCCATGCCGGTAAAGCATAAATGGTGATGCACTGGTTTTGTACTCCAGTTAACTCGGTTCGATTCCGGGTATCGGCTCCATCTTCAATAATGCTGCAGTCCCTTAGTGGTCGATAGGACTCGCCTTGTAAGCGAGAGTGGAAACACCCCCGTGAGTTCGAATCTCACCTGCAGCTCCAAACGGTGTAAAGCTTTAATGGTGAAGCGCTTGTCTGAAGAACAAGATAAGAGGGTTCGAGCACCTCTGCACCGGCCATTTTCGTGATAGCAAATAGTAAAGCGGCGGGTCAGTAGCCTATGACACATGGCGAACACTGGCGGCAAATCAAAGGTGGTGCCTTCAAGATTTGCATCTATCGGAGTCAAGACCGATTCACGAATTCATTTTTCATCAGGGTGTTGCCATAGCTTGGTAATGGGGCTGACTTGGAATCAGTTGCGGGCGATAAGTGTTCGTCTGTCGTCGGTTCGAATCCGACCATCCTGACCATTTTGCATGTATCGTCTAAGTGTGAGGACGCTAACAATGATGCACCAATCATTGCGAGAAATGCGGGCTTTTTCAATCCGCTACATTTTGGAGGTATGACAGAGCGGTAATTGTATCTGTTTGCTAAACAGCAGTCAGCCCCGTAAAGGCTGCGTTGGTTCGATTCCAACTGCCTCCGCCATTTTATGCAAGAGTAGGAAATTGGTAAACCGCCTCGGCAGAGGAGACTCCGTTCGATTCGGAGCGTAACTTGCGGCAGTAAGTTCAGTCTTGGAGATATTGCAGGTTCGAGACCTGCCTCTTGCACCATCTTAAGAAGCCACGTTGGTTTAGTCACCGACTAGTGTGTTCGCGATAGAAAACGATAACGATGTGGCAAGTCGTTATCCCACACGAAAGAAGCCTGAGCTCAGGTAAAAATCGCAAGTCTGAATGCAAGGACTACGCAGTAAGGACCGCTCGGATCAGTTGTATCCGTATCTTGTAGGGACTGGAGCTTCGGCATTGAAGGTCTTAAACGCCACTTCGGGGCGGCAAGAATCAACATAACGGGCTGAAGCTTTAATGGTGAAGCGCGAGATTGAAACCCTCGAGAAGTCGGATCGTTACCGACCAGCACCGGCCACTTTTGATCACTGAGAGAAGTTCAAAACGAGATGACATGCATCACTCGCTCGTATGGCATTAACGTAATCAGGTAAGACAAGAAGCATGAGTCAGTCGATCACTGCGGGACACGGGTCTCGTCTCATGCACCCGAAGCTTTCAGTAATGCGCGTGTCGTATAGTGGCTATTATGATGGATTGCCAATTCATAGACGAGGGTTCGATTCCCTCCACGCGTACCACTTTAATAAATAGTAACATGGAACACAAACCTAACTCTATTTTCGACGCAGCAAGCAAAGTTCTTTTTGAACAGAATACACCGCCTCCTCGTATCACAAAGGAAATTCATTACAAGACTAAGAATGGTAATGAACGAGTATCTGAAGTCGGCGAGAAAAGCGAAGCTGAAGAAATCAAAACCATCAAAGCTCTAGGCGGGACGATTCTCAAAGTCTTGACCGTCAAGCATTGATTCAACTGGGGTGAAGTCTAGCCTGGTTTGACAGCTGCCTTTGAAGCAGTAGAACGCAAGTTCTTTGTGGGTTCGAATCCCACCGCCCCCGCCAATTTTAACTGCCCGTTAGCATAATGGTAATGCATCTGACTCTGAATCAGAACATGAAGGTTCGATTCCTTCACGGGCCACCACTTTAGCATCGTTTGACAGTTCCGGACCTGGTGAGAACGATGCTGCTACTGGGCAGCGGCATGTCGCGATCCGCCGAGCCTTCTGTGCAAACCAGACAGTAGCAACCAATTTCGATTAGAGCCCTGAAAAGGTACCGAAGTTTGTAAGGTAGTCATGGAAAGGCGCTAGGCGGACCAAAGAAGAAAGTTGGGAGACCTTAATCGTGTGGAAAGCGAACGTACCTAGTAGCCCATGCGGAGTCACTGTCTAAACCTCAACACTCCAGTGTAAAGAGCAACGGACTCCACTAATCGAATTTTTCATAGGCCCATAGTGTAACGGTTAGCACCACGGATTTTGATTCCGTTAGTCTAGGTTCGAATCCTAGTGGGCCTGCCATAATTTTCAGGTATGCCAATGCGTTAGGGAGATAACATTGCGCGCTTGCAGATAAGAACAACGCAGTTCCTGCAAGTGATAACTCCGACTTTCGTCAGTACACTTTTGCAATGTGTGTTCGGGCTCACATGGAGGTTCCTTAGGAACTGAAGTATGATGAAGCCGTAAACTGACCATACTTGATTTTCTTTATCGTCGCGTGTCCGAGTTTGGTTAAGGAGCTCGTCTTGGAAACGAGTGCGTGCAGCAAGAGGCTGTGGGCCGTGGGTTCGAATCCCACCGCGGCGACCATTTTCAAAAGGGAATGCATTGGTTTCGACGTAAGATTCTTTCTTGCGGACGGCGGGTCGTTGCCGCCCATTTCCACCATCTTTTGCATCCGTCTCTGAAATGCATAATCAAATAAATAAGATTATGCGATACACGATCTATAAGACTACCAATTTACTTAACGGAAAATTCTACATTGGTAAACATCAGACAAAGAGACCGATGGATTCTTATCTTGGTTCTGGTTTAGCTTTAAAGAAAGCTATTTCAAAATACGGGCGAAGAAATTTCAAAAAGGAGATTCTATTTGATTTCGATAACGAATCAGAAATGAATCAAAAAGAAAAAGAACTCATAACAGAAGAATTCATTTCACGTTCTGATACTTACAATAAAGGAATTGGCGGAGAAGGCGGTCCACATTTCAAAGGTAAGAAGCACTCCGATGCAGTCAAAAGTAGAATTACAAAACATCTGAGAAAAGGTGGAGTAAAAGGTTCAATTCCGTGGAACAAAGGATTAAGATTTAAAAGCGCTTGTAGCTCAGTGGAAGTAGCGGGCCTCTCATAAAGGCTAGGTCGTTGGTTCGATTCCAACCGGGCGCACCAATTTTTGTTTAGTGTAATTGGTAGCACACTCTGATAGGGTCGTATGAGGTTCAATTCCTCTTAAGTATGGTACTCGTAATTCCGCGCAGAGCAGATTGGTTCGAATCCAAAGCAAAAACATTTTCATACAGAACGAGCTAAGTTACTGTCTACGTTCAATGCATCGGGGTAGTGCCCTTGTCCACCATGAAGTTGGTGATGCTACTCGTACACTGCGGGTTTCCTTCCTACAGCCGAAAGGTGGAAGGATGTATGAAATAGGAACCGTGAAACTTAGGTTAACTACTTTGGCGAGTAGTTTGGAGAAGCCACTCCTTGCGGTTCCATCCACTTTCAATAACGCGTCTGTGACCGAATGGTTAGGTAGCCGACTTTTAATCGGAGAGCGAAAGCTCAATGTGGGTTCGATTCCCACCGGGCGTACCAATTTCTAGGGCTGTTCGTTCAACGGATAGGATACATGGTTTCGACCCATGAGATGTAGGTTCGATTCCTACACGGCTCGCCAGTTTGATAAATACATCAGTATGCAACACAAGCCAGGATCAATCTTTGAAGCCGCAAGTTCGGTTTTGTTCGAGAATCCAACTGAGCGTCTCGCAAGAATGCGCCTTGAGATTCAGAAAGGTAAGGAATACGCGTCGCAATATGAAGCTCTAATCAGTTCGCTTGCTAAGGTTATTCCCTGGACAAAGAAGCCAACCAAGAGTAAATCATCAGCTCTCATTGAATACACCGGTGAGATTGGAGTCAATCAACTTTCATTTTCATGGCATGCTATAGATAACCGATACAGCTATGGATATGCATTCATGGGAGCTTTAATTTCCGAAGCAGGTAAGTATGGCAAGATCCATGAATTCGGACCCAAGCTTGATATCATTGGAATGGATGTTACTAACGATGATCATATCAAGAAGAATCTTGAAGCTTTCAAGAAGACGATCGAACTTGCGAAGAAAATCGATCCAAAGAAACTTTACATAAAATAAGGCAGCGTAGCTCAAAGGAAGAGCATCTGTATGACATGCAGAAGGTTGAGATATCGTGATTCTCCGCTGTCACCAATTTATTGACGCGAGTCAATAAACAACATACGGTGGTTCTCCGCCGTACCTCCCCTGGTAAACGAACGGGCATGGCAGTCGCCTTCTACGCGATGTCGTCATGCCCGTTCAATCATTTTCAATTCCTGTGTAGCTCAGCGGCAGAGCGGGTGACTGTTAATCACTAGGTCCGTGGTTCGATCCCACGTGCAGGAGCCACTTTACATGATTAAGCGCGACTAGGGACCGCGTATAGCATGACTACTTGATGTTTCATCGGGTCGAATGTAATCAAGTTCCCGGAGAGGAGTGGTTCTAAACACTCGTCGATCGATGCTAAGAATTTAGCTTAAAGCCTCCGTAAAAAATAATCGAACCACTTTCATTGCCGCATTAGTCTATTGGTAAGACGCCGTCCTCGTAGCTCGGAGAAAGCAGTTCGATTCTGCTATGCGGCTCCATCTTTTGATAAATACATCAGTATGCAACACAAACCAGGTTCAATTTTCGAGGCGGCTTCTCAAACTCTTTTTCATGAAGCTATTGATGATGAAGGCAATACTCTAAAAGTTGGAGACAGTGTCGAATTCAAATCTGACATTGAGCAAGTTGGAGTTATTACGAAAATTTCAGGTTCTAATTTAACACTTGAACCACCTCCTGGTCAAAAATTTCATGGTTCATACATTGGAAATTCTAAATCAACCGTCGTGTATTCAGGACGAGTAACAAAAATCTAACATAAACAATTATGAGACCATTTTCTTCATACAGTTCCGATCCTCTTTACAAAGCAATCACCAAAGTTTTATCTGAAGGTGTTAAGATTGCTCCTCCAAAAGGATATGGAAAAGACATTCCAAAAAACTTTCAGGTTGCTTTTCAAAGCATTCTTGACCAAGCAAGCAAGACGCATACAATCACGAATGCAGCTTTCTTTGACTCAGGTTATTACGGTGTGTCATTCAACATTGGTAAAGTCGAATATGTCGTTGGCTTGTCCGACACACGAATGACAAAAGATGACGGTATTGTCATGGGCAGTATCTTTCTTCAGAAGACAGGTTCATCAAGTCGAATTGTAAACGTTGTTGCAACTGACAAGTTCGATGTTGAGTTTCCAAGCCAATCCGATA
>Ga0315905_10002811_pt1 | contig 18194 bp, 12 predicted proteins | sample LakEriMetagenome_5_FD_203522 | JGI IMG/M metagenome (GOLD analysis project Ga0315905, IMG submission 203522) | Freshwater fungal communities from buoy surface, Lake Erie, Ohio, United States - Buoy 4 MA121 | ecosystem: Environmental > Aquatic > Freshwater > Lake | place: USA: Lake Erie, Ohio... | reverse complement strand
AATGGCGTATTCGTTATTTCTGCCCAGCCATTCTACAACAAAGAACAATGCATACATTAACAGGAATGTCTGAGGAACATGCTGTGGAATGAGCTCGCCGCTGAACGATAGCATATGACCGATAAATAACTCAGCGCCTTGCATCCCATCAGCTCTGAACAGTATGGCTGGGAAGGCGATGAGCCAGTAAACCACATTCATCCGGATGAACTGTATCGGGGTTGGCAGGAACTGATTGGTTCCGACAAATTCTGCTTTCCGTTTTTTGCTGTTCATTAAGATGGGAATGGAGAGATACACCCCATTGGCAAGTCCCCAGATGATGAAGGTCCAGTCGGCTCCATGCCAGAAACCGATCAGAGCCGAAATCAGGAAGGTGGCTTTGATGAGGCGCCATATGTCGCGTTTTGCTGACCGGAAGAAATAAGGGAAGTATACATAATCCCTGAACCAGGAGTAGAGAGATATGTGCCATCTTCTCCAAAATTCTGAAACAGTAAGAGAGAACATCGGAAACGCAAAGTTCTTATTCAGCCTGATGCCGAATAATCTTGCTGTTCCGATCGCGATATCGCTGTACCCGGAGAAATCGCAATAGACCTGTGCAGGGAATAGCAATGCGGCAAAGAGAAGAGTCGATGAATAATACGATTCCGGTGATGCGAATACCATGTCAATATAATCGGCGCAACTGTCGGCAATCACTACCTTTTTGAAAAGGCCCCACAGTATTTGCCTCATTCCATCGACTGCATGTGAGTAACTGAATGACCTCGGTGTGGTAAACTGTGGCAGCAGTGAGGAGGCCCGTTCAATCGGACCGGCTACCAGTTGAGGGAAAAAGCTGACGTAAGAAGCGAAAACGATGAAGTCATTTGTCGGCTCAATTTTTTTCTTGTACACATCGAGCGAATAGCTCATGGTCTGGAATGTATAAAAACTGATGCCAACCGGAAGGATAAGCTGCAGGGGACCGATTGGTATTTCTGCTCCAAAGAAGGAGAAAGCCGCGACAAAATTTTCGATGAAAAAGTTGAGGTACTTGAAAGTTCCCAGCAATGCAAGATTGAGTACCACACTCGTTGCCACCCACCACTTTCTGTACAGGGGATGATCGGTTTTGGATAATGCAACACCAACAATGAAATCAATCAAGGTGCTGATCAGGATCAAGGTCAGGAATTTCCAGTCCCACCACCCGTAAAAAATATAGCTTGCTGCCAGGATAATATAATTCTGGAGGCGAAGGTTTTTGCTTCCCGCGATCCAGTAAAGCAGAAACACCACCGGAAGAAAGATGGCAAAGTCGATGGAGTTAAAAAGCATAGGGACGGCTTGCGGTTGGCAAACTTAACTATTTTAGAGGGCAACTTTTCATGCTGAAGGAACCACCGCAACCGGAGGGCCGGCGTTTCCTGCACAAGGCTGAATGTTAAACGATTAACTGTTAATTATGACTGTACTGAGCACCTGGCTGATCAGGATCTTCAGCATCCTCTGGGCATTGTTTCTGCTACTGGATTATGCTTCGGCATCAGAATACCTGACATCCGCCTTTTCCTTTTTCGAGTACAACGGCATGCTTGCCACCATTTCAATAATGGCTGCAATTGTTGTCTGGCTGTTCACCAAGCGACCCCGGAAAGGCTTAACACTTACCATTCATCATTACAGAAACATTTATGCTTATCCGGCAGTGCTGCTGCTGATGATGATCATTATGGGTTTTTATCTTTCCGTATCGGGACTGAAAACAGGAGAGGGTGGATCTGTACTAATCTTTCTGTTTAAAACCATTGGATTTCATCTGGCAGTACTTCCGGTGCTGGCAGCCGCGTTCGGAGCCGGACATTTCGTTTTCAGATTCATCCCACTGCAAATGTCAGAGTCCGTTTCATGGCTGATCAGACTGGTGCTTGGATTCGCTGCGCTGACATTTTTTTTGTTTTTGCTTGGCGCGATGAAGTTGCTGCATGCCTGGATCGTTTTTCCGCTGTTGGCCGTCATGATCTGGCCGGGAGCCAAAGAATTGATGCGACTGGTGAAAGAACATTTGATCAGTGTTTCCAAATCATTTGAAATTCACGCCGCAGCATTGTTACCATGGTTGTTTACACTGTTGATGATTGCCGTGAATTTCTGTTTCATTACACGACCTTTCCCGGTCGGATTCGATGAGCTGAATCTTTATATGAATACGCCAAAGCTCATGGCCGGGTATCACGGACTCACGCAGGGAGGAGACGCCTACAACTGGTCGGTCGTCATGAGTCTCGGCTTTATTCTTTATGACAAACTTGTTGTCGCCACTTTGCTTTCGGTGCTTCCGGGCATTCTGACGCTTTTGGTTATTTACCGGATGGCCAGAATGATCCATGTATCCAGAGAGTGGTCGATTACAGCCTGCGCGCTTTACTACACGTTGCCCAATATCATCTGGCAATCACGCAACGATGCCAAGGTGGATCTGGCACTCATGTTCGTGACTCTTTGTGCGGTACTGTTGCTGATGGAATTTTATTTCGGGAACAGGAAAAATCAAGAGAAGATCAGTCTTTTTGGAAAGCAGTTGCCGTCATTGTATTTGGTCTGGTCGCTGGCAGGATTCATGCTTGGTTTTGCTTTCGGTATCAAGTACACTTCCGTGATGTGTGTTTTCGGTTTCCTGGTTTATCTGTTTTACATGACGGGTGGCAAATGGGCTGCAGCCGGAATGTTCTTCCTGAATTTCGCCATTATCTTCGGATTGCGTCTGACACGGTTCGGTGCTTTTGAAGCGGAGTCGCCGTTACTCGGAATTTTTCCGATGGTTCTGGCTGCAGGTTGTTTTGCGATGTCGGCGCGTAGCCATTTCAGGCAACTGACACAAAGTGTTGTTCTTGCCGCGATATTTGGTGTGAGCATGGCCCTCACCTTTATTCCGTGGGCAGCCAAGAATGTAACCGAGAACGGATCGGTCTCGTTTTCACATATACTCACCGGTAAGTCGCCTGCGCCGGTGTTGTATCCTGAAATGTCGAAGGGTGTTTCGGAAAGCACGAAACTTCAGAACAATCAGCCTGCACCTGTGATGGCAGGAGTGGATCTTTTACCCGGAGCCGGACGGCTGCTTGCTGAAGCGACAACGGCATCACCTGACTCGGTGAAGGCCGGCGGAACGGATAAGTACGAAGAGATCAGAAGATATCTCGGCTATGAATCAGGGGTGATCCGTTTCATCTCACTGCCCTACGATCTCGCCATGAAAACCAATGTGAAGTTGTGGTCGGCCGATACCGGAATCCTGTTTTTGATTCTGTTGCCGGTGTTGATGATAGGCGCCGGTGGCGGGCTTTTGCCGAATGTGCTCAGGATGATTGCCGCAGTATTGTTCCTGATCGTTTCGGTGGTATCAGTGAACAGCTTCAAAGCGCCATTCAGTCTCCAGCAGGCTATCGACAATCTTCAGGCAACAGCTTTTACCGGCGCTCCCGCGTTTGAATTTTTAGCCCCGCTGCTCATTTCCATGAAGAAAATTGTACTGAATGCCGGAGAACTGCTGCTGCCGATTTATCATTACCTCACGGTGCAGACACTGGGTTTTAGTTTTATGCTTGTGATGCTTTCTTCGGTTTTGTTTTTTTTACTTTTCAGAAATTTCTGGAGTTCGTCCGATGCAAATGTCAGGTCGCTGATGGCTCTCACGTTTACCATTCTCATCACCTGGATGATACTGGCCAGCGGCATTTTCTGGTATGGCATGGCCGGATTTGCTTTGCTTGCCCTGCTGACCGGACTGTTTGCCAATAAAGCAGCAGTCGCTGATTACAAATTCAACACGATCTTCATCGGAAGTGTAATCGCCTGCTGGTTCATTCTGATACTTCCTTTTCAGTTTATGCCGATGCGGTTCACCATGGCGGCGAAAGATCCTCAGGGCAATTATCGTGGCTTCATTGACGCACCGTTTGGCCGTTATGCTTTGGGTGCAGCATCGGAGAAGGAAGTGTTTCGCCAGTTTTTTCAGCCCGCAGAGCAGAGCATTATCAATACCATTAATAACAACAGGAACGCAAGAGTGCTGAATGTGGCCACGTTCCTGACATATCACATCAACGACAACGACAAGCGTGTGATCACCGACAATCAGCTGGGTGTATTTGAAAAGATGTATGCCGGTGTAAACGGCGACAAGAATGCACTCATTGATGAAATGAAAAGAAAAGAGATCAGGTATGTACTGGTGAGTCTGTATACGCCTACACTCGACATGACTCCGGAGCAATCGTTGCGGAAGAAATACTCCAACCTTATGAACGCGTTGGTCAATAATCCCCGCGCCACCCTGCTGTTCACCAATCGTGTGGTGGAACGTCCGGATGGCCAGATGCCTTACATGGTGGAAGGACGTCAGGTTCGTTCCATGTATCACCTTGCCGGGATGCGTGTACTCAATCAGGGTTCGGTGGCTCTTTTTGAAATCCCATAATGCCGGATCCCTCAGCCATGTCATCAACAGAAATCAACCGCAGTCTTGTATACATTGTTATTCCCAGTTACAATGAAGGCGATCGTGTGGCCAGGGTGGTGAAAGAAGTAGCTGCAGCAGGATACACGAATATTATTATTGTGGACGATGGTTCGGATGACGAATCTGTTTCTGCTGAAGCATTGAGCGATGTGGTCATTTTAAGGCATCCCATCAACCGCGGCGCCGGAGCGGCAACAGAAACCGGATTACAGTATTGCAGGGAGGTGGCAGGATTCGATGCGGTGGTTACCATCGATGCGGATACGCAGCACGATCCGGGTGATATTGACAAGCTTTTAACGGCGCATAATCAGGAAAAGGCTGACATTACAGTTGGCAACAGGTTCATGGACGGCAACAATGAAATCCCGGGTGCAGTCAGGTTTTTCAACCGGATCGCCAACGTCACCACCACGGCACTGGCGGGTATCAGGGTTACCGATTCGCAATCGGGCTTTAAGGTGCTGAGCAAAAAAGCCGTGGAGCTGATTCATCTGGAGCACGACAACTACGAGTACTGCAGCGAATTGTTCGTCAAGGCACATCAGCACAAACTGAAAATAATCAACGTCCCCGTAAGGGTCTATTATCCGGAAGAAATCCGCGGCAAAGGACAAAATATTTTTTGGGGTATCCGTACTTTCTTTAACTTAGTGTATTCAGCATTATTCAAACAACCTTGAAATGAAATTCGAAACCTATCAGCTCATCGTTCCGATCATTGGCTTTGCAGGAATTCTGTGGACCATCCGGCAGCATCAGAAAGGCAACAACACATTATTTGAAACAGGGCTTTGGTGCTTTTTGTGGATATTTATTTCCATGGTGGCCATCTTTCCCAATAAAACCACCCTCTTCCTTTCACGCACGATCGGAATCAAGGACCATATCAATGCCATCATTTTCATTGGACTTGCCATTTCATTTTTTCTCAATTTCCGCATGTTCAACAGCATGAAAAAAATGAACCGGCAGATGACTGAGATGGCCAGAAAAATGGCTATCGAAAACAAACAGCGGGAGCAGCAATGAGAATACTTTTTGTTCTGGAGCATTTTCATCCTTACGTCGGTGGTGCCGAAGAACTTTTTCTTTCGCTTGCCCGGAAGCTGGTACAAAACGGGCATCGTGTAGATGTGGTGACTACTTTGTTTGATAAACGCCTTCCCGTTAAGGAAATTAATGACGGAATTCATATTGAGAGGATCCGTTGCGGAAACCGGTTCCTCTTCACCCTGCAGAGTATTCCTGCCGTCATCAGAAAAGCGCGCCATGCCGATATTGTTCACACCACTTCTTATAATGCTGCCTTCCCTGCCTGGGTCGGAGCTGTAATCAGAGGAAAAAAAACGGTGATTACTTTTCATGAAGTATGGGGACGACTCTGGTTCGAGTTGCCGTTTCTCAATGCCATTCAACGGGCGCTTTATTACACCTTTGAGCGGTTTATATTGTTGCTGCCTTTCACCCGTTTTGTAGCGGTTTCTGCGTTTACACGGAAGGCGTTAGCGGATGCCGGAGTGAAGCTTGCCCGAATTTCGCAGGTGTACAATGGCATTGATCAACAGGAACAGGCGGTGCAATCAGAACGCGACCCCGGCCATTTTACATTTTGTTATTTTGGCAGACTCGGAGTGTCGAAGGGACTGGATATTTTACTTCCTGCATTTGCAATGATGTTCAGACATCGTCGCGATGTCAGACTGAAACTGATCATTCCGAAATATCCTGAGCCACTGTTTCGATACACCCAAAAAATTATTGAAGCGGAAGGGCTTGCCGGTTCAGTTTCGCTGCATCATGACTTGCCGAAGACGGAGCTGATGAAAGAAGTGAAATCATCCGATTGCGTGGTCATTCCTTCTTACAGTGAAGGCTTCTGTTTTACAGCGGTGGAAGCCGGTGTCTGGGGTGTGCCGGTGATCAGCTCAGGGAAAGGGGCATTGCAGGAAACGGTGGGCGGCAAGCACATCACTTTCGAACGAATGAATCCGGATGATTTGTATGAAGCCATGCAGGCAGCTTATTCCGGAGAATGGAAAGATGCGCCGGCGAAAAAATTTACACTGAACGACTGCGTGGAGGGTTACCTGAACGTTTATAAAAATCTCTGACAACCGGAGTTATTTCTCCATCATGTTTTGCAGCGTCTGCCGTTGTTCAGCATTGAGCATGGGCCTGATCGGGTCGGCAGCCATCCGGATAATTTCTTTTGCTTTTTCCCGGGCCTGGGCATCAGAATAGGTCATTTCCATTTTACCGCCTGACTGGTCAAAAGCTTTCTTGACTTCGCTTTTGATTCTGGAGGCTGTTTCGCCTTCAGCTTTGAGTCTTGTGGTGAGTCTGTTTGATGTTTCCAGCACAATTTCTCTTCCAACCCAGGTGCGCGGTTCTGCTTCTTCACTGGCAGCAGTCGTAGTTCTTTCACCGGGTTGAGTTTTGCCGGCCGGGGTGGCTGGAAACACCACTCCGGAAGACTGTGCCTGTTCCTGGTTTTTGCAGGCAACGGTAAATGAAGTGATCAGCGCAAACAGTAAAGCGAAACGAAAGTTGTTCATGGCGAAATGCATTTGAGTTGCAAAGATACTTCAGCAGAATGAAATTTGTGTTTCTTTTTATTTGACAGGAGCTACTTTGGCGGCATACAGCCTGTTGATCAGCCCCTTCATTCCCAAAGGCCTTAGCAAATGCACTGCCAGACGGTTTCTCCATGCGATCAGTCGCGGCGATCCCCATTTCTGATGAAACCGTACATAATCCTTCTGCATTCTTTCATTGAAGTCGCCATCCGACTTGCTTGAGGTGGCATTGTAAAGATGATTTACATGGGCATCAACAACAGCGGCATTGCGGACATCAAATTTTCGTAATTCCATGACAAAATCATCATCGGCAAAATAGTAATCGAAGTTTTCATCGAATGCGCCGATTTTTTCAAAGATGCTGCGTTTCACGAGGAAACACCATCCCGTAAAGGTGGTCCTGACATGATATCCTTCGGCAACTTTTTGATTTTCCGGAAAGAAGCCCGGTGGCGTGTAGGATGAGACGGGGTCGACCGGACAGAGACATTCCACATCAGGGCGGTCATGGTGAGCTTCGAGCATTTTCACGATACTGTTCGGGTGGAATACCACATCGTTATTGGTGAACAGGATCCAGGGGGCTTTGCCCATCCTCATGCCAATGTTATTAAACCGGTTGTAGTTAAATTTTTCCTTTGGAATGTGAACCACGGTTTCCGGATCATAACTCCATCCGAAAGAGGGGAAATCCTGATTGCTTTCGATGAGAATGACATGAAACCGGATCCCGGGATTGCTTTCACGCAAAGTACGGATGGCCGTCAGATTCATCTCATACAATTGCCTGTCGCGGGCAAATGAAAGCATGACCACATCTATTTCTACGGGGGCAGTCATTCCTGAATTTTTCATACACTGGTTTTACGGGGCTCAAAGTTATTCAATCCTGATTACCTTTGACGCCATGATGATTTTCAGCAGACACCGGCAGCCGGAGTTGATTTCCATTCATATACCTAAAACCGCAGGCACCTCTTTCAGAAACATTCTGAAATCGGTTTACGGTGACAGGGAGGTGGTGCGTTTTGATATCAGCATGCGGGGAGTGGTGAGGCTGAACGAAAAGCCCTATGCTGAAAAACAGCTGCCTTCCGCCAAAGTCATTCATGGCCACTTTAGTTATGAAGCCCTGAAAGGCCGATACGGTCTGCCCGAAGGGTGTCCGGTTATCACCTGGCTGCGCGATCCGGTTCAGCGGGTGGCTTCCAACTATTACTACCTGGAATCGCGCCTTGTCGACATCCTCCAGGAGGAGAAGCACGACCTGCATATTCTTGAAAAAATGCAACGCACACTCCCGGAGTTCGCACGGGCTGAGATCAACCGAAACAGGATGGCGAAGTTTTTAAACGGGATCGATCTGAGGGATCTGACTTTTATAGGCATTCAGGAGCAATTCGAAACGGATCTGCCGCTGCTTGCCGCGAAACTGAAATGGCCCAAGGTACCGGAGGTGCTGTATCACAATGTCACCTCAGAAAAAGAGGTGCGGCAAATCCCTTATGATGTGGCTGAAGAGATCCGTGCTTTGAATGCGGAAGATGTGAAGTTATTTGAGGAAGCTATGGTGCTTCGGAATTTAAGTTATTGATCAGGATTTTTTTCGCAATCCATATCAGTCTGAATTAATTGGGTAACTGACTGCAATTCCTGAATTTTAGCCTTTATTTCAGTTAACACCAACTCAATGTTGTTCATTACCTCATCGTTCGTAAAACGAATCAGAACATTTCCGAGTTCTTCCAATGCTTTCGTCCGCTCAAGATCTTTTTTAAGCTGGAAATTATGAATGGGACCGTCAACTTCGATTATCAGCTTTAGAGCATAGCAATAGAAGTCTGCAATATAAAATTGCATGGGATGTTGTGGTTTGAACCGAACACCAAGTTTATTGAGTCTAAGTTCCTCCCAAAGTCTTTTTTCAGCAGGAGTCATGTTGTTCCTAAGTTTTTTTGCGATTTCAAAAATCTTAGGATACGCTCCGAAAAACATTTTGCGTTCCATAATAGAAAAGTTTATTTTGAAAAGTTGAGTAAAAATAGCAGAAATTTTTTTAAAAACGATTTTGGGATTATTTTTTTGATTGAGTCGATTTTAATAAGAGTAAATATATGCCGGCCCGCCTTTTGCCCCGGCCAGTCTTTTACCCCGGCCCGCCATTTACCCCGGCCCTAAAGGGAGAAATTTTTTTGACGTTTCTTCTGACGTAAATGATACAAAGTTTTCTCCCTTTAGGGCCGGGGCAAATGGAACCAAATCTCTCCCTTTAGGTCCGGGGCAAAAGGAATCAGGACTCTCCCTTTAGGTCCGGGGTAAAAGGAACCAAATCTCTCTCTTTAGGGCCGGGGCAAAGGCTTTATGGCTGGAAAAATATTTTTTACTGATCTTTACACCCCACCCATGCTCGAACTCATTTCCATCCACATTCCGAAAACTGCGGGCCGTTCGTTGCTCGCCATGCTCAACCGGGTATACGGTGAACGGCAGGTGCTGGTGGTGAACCGGAGACGCTTCCGCGAAGACCGTGAAGCAGCCATAGCGGAGCTGAGAAAGCAGATCACTCCTGATATCAGGGTGATCCACGGACATGTTCATGTAAGTGATGTTAAGGAGATAATTGATGAGAACCCTCAGGCCAGACTCATCGCCTTTGTCAGGGATCCCGCCTCCCGTGTGGTGTCACATTATTTTCATGAAAAGAGAATTCTTTCGGAAACAGGCAGTCTGAGTGCAAAAAAGCAGGTTCCGGTCGACACTGTTCTGAATTATGCCGCCCATCCAGAATCCCGAAACGTGATGACAAGGTTCATTACAGGTGTTTCGGTCAGTCGGTTTTTTTTCATAGGTGTTTTTGAAAATCTTGAGCCTGAACTGAAACGTTTGTCGGCGCTGATGAACTGGCCGTCGACTGAAATCCCAAAGGAGAATGTCAACGAAGCTCATGCGGCACACTGGGATACCGTGAGTGAAACAGAACGAGAAAAAATAAGAGAGTTTAACCGCGAAGACGTTTCGTTATACGAATCAGTGACCACTTCCCGTCCGCGATCCGGACATCGGATCAAATGCTGGATCGCCTCTTTTCCGAGATCGGGAAATACTTATTTCAGAAACATTCTCTATTACGTTTACGGTATCGAATCAGGAACCTGGCACAAGGAAACGGCCTTTCCGGTGGACGATGATTATGATCAGTATCCGTTCGTAAAGACGCATCTGCTTCCTCATGAACTGGTGCCGGATGATCCCTCTATTCCTGCCATCTACCTCGTTCGCGACGGACGGGATGCCGTGGTTTCCATCGCGCATCAGCGAAGTGATCTGGTAGCACCCGGATCCGATCTGAATGAAAACATGAAGGAGGCCATTGTGGCTGCCGACGGTAGTTTCTTCGGCGGATGGTCGGCCAATGTGAATGCGTGGCTGCTGAGGGCCGGACTGGTGATCCGTTACGAAGACCTGATTCGTGATCCTCAGGTTGTTTTTCAAAGAGTCGAACAATATATCGAGCTCCCTCCTGCCGACTGGAGCAGGCTGCCAACGTTTGAGCAACTCAAGACGGGCAAACCGAAATACGGAGGGGTGAGTAAACTGACCGATCCTCAATTCAACCCCGAAGAATTTTCCCGGAAGTTTTTCCGTAAAGGCAAATCGGGCGGCTGGCGGGAAGAAATGCCTGAGGACATTCATGATCTGTTCTGGAATTACCACGGCGATACCATGGAGCGGATGGGATATGAGCCACATACAGCTTCGTGTGCGCAGAACCGTTATACCGATTACAAAGCCATGAAGCTGCTCGGACAACATGTGAATCCTTCAGTAAATACATTGAATGTGTTGATTGAAGCCACCAAACTTACCCAGCCCGGCAACGACGGAGTGAAGCGTTATCTTGTAGAACTGCTCAAAGGATTTGAGGAAGTGGTAAAATACGGTGATGACTCTTTCCGCTTCGAATTGCTTGTCGGCAAAAAGTTTCTGCCACTGAGCAGCTATCGGCAAATGTTGCGACTCGAGCCGGATGAGCTCCACGATTATGAAAAAGTGCTCATGGGATTCAAGGGAATAGTAAAGAAAGTACTCCCCGGAACGGTTTATGAAGCAGGCGCATCGGTATATCGCAAAACCGATATCCGAAAGTTCCTCAAAATCATTCAGGCGAAGAAGTCGGTGGATAAAGAGCTGAGTTTTTATCGTGAGCTTGAGTTGAAGAAAGAAGATGTGGATGTGCTGTTCATTCCGCTTCCGCAAAACGCCGAGCATCTGAAGAACCTGAGTCACCGTTTTGTGGTCACTGTTCATGATCTCACTCACAGGATCACTCCTCAGTTTCATGAAGTAGAGAATATCCGTCTCGCGGAAGCGGGAATGAAATTCATTGCTGAGAAGAAATGTGATGTGATTGCCGTATCCAATTGCACCGCCACAGACCTGGAATCGCATGATGCAATCGGAGGTGATCAGGTGCGGGTGGTATATGAAACCGCTGATGCTGATTTGTTCCGGCAGAACGTGAATCCTGATCTTGCTTCCGCGATTCGGGAAAAATATAAGCTGGGTGTTCACCCGTATCTGATGACGCTGTCGACCATTGAGCCGCGCAAGAACCTGCCCAATACCATCAGAGCGTTTAATCTGCTGATGGAAAAGTATCCTGGTCTTGAAGTGAATCTGGTGATTGCCGGAAAGACCGGATGGAAGCCCGGACACCTGCCCAAAGAACTTCACCTCAGCAACCCGCGGATCAAATTCACGGGATTTGTTGATGACCGCGATCTGCACGTCATCTATTCTGAGGCGTTAGCTTTGTGTTATCTTTCACATTATGAAGGATTCGGTTTGCCACCGCTCGAGGCGATGCGCTGCAGAACACCGGTGGTGTATGCCGCCAACAGTTCGCTGACAGAAGTGATTGGCGACGCCGGACTTTCATCGGATGCCAATGACATCGAAGCGATCATGCACAATATGTATCGTATGGTAACAGATGCATCGCTGCAAACGGATCTTGCCAAAAAAGCACATCACCGATCTTTTATGTTTAGCAGAAGGAAGATGACGGTGGAAACCCTAAGGGAGTTCTTAGTTCATAGTTCATAGTTCACAATTCAGAGTTTACAATCCACTCATGCGTATTGCCATTCTCGCCGATCCTCTCGATAACCAAAGTGCCGGTGTGCATGTGTACACCAAGGGCATGGTGGAGGCATTGATACGGAACAACACTGGTCACGAGATTATCCTGGTGAGGGAAAAGGTTGATCCTGATCTGAAGGGGGTGAAACAGATTGCAGTGCCCAACATCAGATTACCGATTGGATTTGCTTCCTTGCGTTTATTTTTCATCATACCTTTTGTTTTATGGTGGAAGAAAGTGGATGTAGTGGTGGAGCCTGCACATTTTGGTCCGTTCAATCTCCTGGCAAGGGTAAAAAGAGTGACCATCATTCACGATCTCACTCCTCTGCTATTCCCTCATCTTCACAGATGGCACAGTCAGATACTGCAACGGATTTTTCTGAAAGGCATTCTTAAGAGGACGGATGTTATTGTTGCCAACAGCGATCATACCGTTATGGATATACGAAATATGTTCCCGCAAGCAGCTGAAAAGGTGATTCGTATTTATCCGGGAATCAGAAATGACTACGGCAATGCGCCCGGATATGATGTTTTAGAAAGATACGGCATCGGAAAGCCTTACTTCCTTTTTGTTGGTACCATTGAGCCGAGAAAAGATCTCAACACTTTGCTTAACGCTTTTGCCATTTTCCATCAAATGCATCCCGCCAAGGCTATGCTGGTGATTGCCGGCGGTACCGGCTGGAAATCGGAGAGTTTTATGCAACACCTGGAAACGCATCCTGCCAAAGAACACATCGTGTTGACCGGATATGTTAAAACAGAAGAATTGCCGGAGCTGTACCGGAATGCGGTTGCCCTGGTTTACCCGTCCGTTTATGAAGGTTTCGGCTTTCCTGTGGCGGAGGCACTTCAGTTTGGGACTCCGGTGATTACCTCCAGGAACTCTGGAATCACGGAAGCCGGTGGAAAGGAAGCACAGTATTTCGACACCGGCGATGCCCGGATGCTGGCTGAAATCATGGATCAAGTATCAGAAAACCAGACCTTTAAAGCTAAGGCCATCGCAAATGGTCCGGTGCATGCGGCAAAGTTTAACTGGGATGAGTTTGCGATTAGGTTTCTCAATAAATGCAGCCATTGATTCAGCAGCTAACAGCACTTATCTAATATTTTTACAGAAGAGAACAGTATTTTTCAAAGTTCGATTTTCTGCTTATCCCCAATTTACCCTTTTGTGACATATGTCCTTTGAAAATAGGGCCAATTCAATGTAAATTAGCACTTCGGGATATGGTGGATTTATACCGATCCTGATAGTATCTAAAAACCAGTAAATCAACTTATTAACCTAAATCACCAAAAACCAGATGAAGAACTATTACTCCCGGCTGATCATGGCAGTTACCCTTGCCTTCATGGTATTGCCATTCACCCTGAGTGCCCAAAACGCCGCTCACAATCACGATAAGTGCCTCGCGCACAAGATGATGGAGGAAGAAATGGCTGCCAACCCCTCTTATGCTGCAGCTCAGGCACAGCTGGAAATAGAAACAGCACAGTATGTTGACCAATATATAGCCTCACGCACCTCAGGTGCCAATGGCCAGAAAGGATCGGCTGTGGTGAGAGTCATTCCGGTAGTGTTTCATGTCATTCATGAAGGCGGACCGGAAAATATTTCGCGTACTCAACTGCTGAATCAGATTGAGACGTTGAATGAAGATTTCCGTCGATTGAATGCGGATACCACCAATACTCCAGGGCCGTTCAAGCCTCTTGGCGCTGACACAGAAATCGAGTTCCGTCTGGCGACTCTTGATCCTAACGGTGCTTGTACCGATGGTGTCGTGCGTCTTTTTTCTCCGCTTACCAACAACGCCCGTAATAATGTGAAAGCACTTAGCTACTGGCCAAGCAATAAGTATCTGAATATTTGGGTAGTTAAAACGATAGAGAATACAAGCGGTTCAGCAGGAATTGTTTTGGGCTTTGCCCAGTTTCCGGGTGGAAGCGCTCTTACCGATGGTATTGTATTGCGCCACGATTACACGGGAAAAATCGGAACGGCTGCCAACACCAATAATGAAGGACGTACTGCAACTCACGAAGTGGGGCATTGGTTGAACCTGCGTCACATTTGGGGCGACGGACAATGCGCGAGCGACTTTGTGACTGACACCCCAACACACTTCGGTCCGAACCAGAGCAATTGTCCTACATTCCCATCTCCTTCGAACTGCTCCGGTAACGGAGCCAACGGTGATATGTTCACTAACTACATGGACTATACGAACGGGTCTTGCCAGAATATGTTCTCCATCGGACAGGCTGCCAGGATGAACGCTGCTTTGTCATCAACTGTCAGCGGACGTAACAATCTTTGGTCGAGCCAGAACCTGACCGCTACCGGAACAACAGGCGCTCCCGGTGCTGTATGTACTCCTATCGCGGCTTTTGTGAGTCCGGTTAAATACATCTGCGAAGGCACCACCGTTACTTTCACCGATGGTTCCTGGAACGGAACAGTTGATACCTGGTCATGGAGTTTCCCGGGAGGAACACCTTCCTCATCAACAGATCAGAATCCGGTGGTTCAGTATAACACAGCGGGCACATACGATGTAGTACTTACCGTTAACAATGCAGCCGGATCCGATACCTATACACAAACCGGTGCCGTGGTGGTTGAACCTGCTTTCGGACAATATTCAGTTCCTTATTCTGAAGGATTTGAAACCATCACCTTCCCCGGAAGCGAGTGGGATATTGAAAATGACGGCGGAAACACCTGGGTGCAGACAGGACTCGCTGCCAAATCAGGATTCAACTCTGTTTACATCAACAACTTCTCAGGCAACACGGCGAACACATCGGATGTGTTCATCACTCCTACCTACAATCTGAGCAACGTAACTTCAGCCAATCTGACTTTCTGGCTGGCGTTTGCAGCGCGTTCAGGCACCAGCACTGACCAGTTGCGTGTATTCGCCTCTACTTCCTGCGGACAGTTGTGGAACATCCGTTACAACAAGAGCGGTACCACACTTTCAACTGCGGGAATCATTTCATCCAACTTTGTTCCTAATGGCACGCAATGGCGTCAGGAAACAGTGAACATTGCCAGTTCATCTTACAACAACAAGCCGAACGTGCGTTTCAAATTTGAATACACACAATCAACCGGTAACAATATTTACATCGATGACATCAATCTCACCGGTACGGTTGGCATTGATGATGTGATGGAGCAGTCGCTTGGCTTTGGTGTATATCCGAATCCCGTGTTAACCGTTGCAACCATTGAATTTACCCTTGCGGAGAAAAACAATGTGCTGATCGATGTTGTTGATGTAACAGGACGCGTGGTGAATCAGATCAATGAAACAATACTTGATGCAGGCGATTATCAATTTGAACTTCCTGCCGGACTGGCTAAGGGTGTTTACGGTGTACGCCTGCACGTTGACGGATATGTTTCAACACGAAAAGTGGTCATCAATTAATCAACTCAAAACCAGAAGTTTTCTTAATGAAAAAGTTTCTCTTAGCCGGCGCCCTCGTGGTGGCCGGCTTTCTTAATGTTCAGGCGCAGGAGTATCGCTTCTGCGGAGCCGATGAAATGATAAAAAAGGCCATGGAGGCCGATCCCGGCTATGTCACCCGTTTGGCACAACTTCAGGAATTTACTGAGGAGTATGTCAGTCAGTTGGGCAATCAGAAAACTTCAGGTACCGTGCAGTACGTGATTCCTGTGGTGTTTCATGTGATTCATAATTACGGATACGAGAATATTTCCAAGGCACAGATCCTGGATGCTGTCGACATCATGAATAAATCTTTTCAGAAATGGTATTCCGACAGTGTGCTCGTTGCGTCTGCGTTCAGACCGATCATTGCTGATTGTCAGATTGAGTTTCGTTTAGCGCGACTGGATCCCAATGGCAATTGCACGGATGGAATTACCCGCACGCAATCTTCTCTCACTTATGATGCGGGCGATAATGTAAAAGGCTTGATTGCATGGCCATCGAACAAATATTTTAATATTTGGGTAGTAGAAAATATTGCAAGTGGTGCGGCAGGATATGCTTACTATCCGGGTGCCGCTGCCAATATCGACGGTGTGGTGATGCGTCATGACTACACCGGAGGTATCGGAACCAGCAGCGGATCTAACTATGCGGCCCGTTCTCTTACTCATGAAGCCGGCCACTGGCTGAACCTTTCTCACACTTGGGGAAACAGTAACAATCCCGGATTGGCTGCCAACTGCTCTGATGATGATTTTGTTCAGGACACTCCGAACACGATTGGTGTTGCCAACTTCAGCTGCGATACTACTCAGGTCACCTGTGGCTCTCTTGATAATGTGCAGAACTACATGGATTACGCGAGTTGTCATTACATGTTCACCGAAGGACAAAAGGCCCGGATGCACGCGGCACTTAACAGTAATGCCGGCCAGCGCAACAACCTCCACACTCAAAACAACCTGAACTTAACAGGGACCAACGATGGATTTGTTCCTTCGCCCTGTGTGCCTGTTGCTGATTTCGCTCCTGCAGTGCGTTACATCTGTACCGGCGCTTCTCTGACCTTCAACGACCTTTCCTGGAAAGCTGATCCGGATACCTGGCAGTGGGATTTTCCCGGTGGAACGCCTTCGTCATCGACTGATAAAAACCCTGTGGTGCAATATAACACTCCGGGCATATACGATGTGACACTCACGGTATCAACAGCAGCCGGCAGCAACACCAGAACCCGCAGCGGTATTGTGGTGGTGAGTGAATCGGTAGCATCCACAGTGGTACCGTATCAGGAAAATTTTGAGAACACCGGTCCGATCCCATCAGGCTCCAACTGGATCATCGAAAACGGCGGCGGCAACGCGTGGGAACTTTCATCGGTGGCGGCCTTCAGCGGCACCAAATCGATGCGACTACTGAATCACTCCGGAAATACAGCCAACACCACGGATGTGTTTGTGACCCCTGCTTACAATCTCACCAACATTACCAATGCTAACATGACTTTCCAGCTGGCATTTGCTGCGCGTTCCAGTGCATCTACCGATCAGCTGAAAGTTTGGGCTACCAACAACTGCGGACAGCAATGGAATCTGCGTTTCACCAAGACAGGTTTGAACCTGAGCACAGCAGGAATTCTTTCGGCAAGTTTTACTCCAAACGCCAGTCAGTGGCGTCAGGAGAATGTGAGTATCAGCAGTGTTTCTTACAGCAACAAGCCCAGTGTTCGTTTCAAGTTTGAATACCTGCAGGTCAACGGTAATAATATTTACATCGATGACATCAACATCACCGGAACATCAACAGTCGGCATTCAGGATGTAGAATTCCTGGCCACTGTTTCCTTGTTCCCGAATCCATCCAGTGCGGGAGCAGAAATCACTTTCAGTTTGTCGGAGAATGCAGAGACCGAAATTCTGATTACTGATATCAGCGGACGAATTGTTGAGGTGGTTGAAAGAAACGAGCTTACACCAGGTGCACACCGTTATGCTTTCGGAAGTTCGCTTAATGCCGGAGTGTATCTTGTGAAAATTCGTTTGAACGGAAGCGAGATGACGGAGAAAGTGGTGATGACGAGGTGACAGGGCGATAGTCGACAGTCATTAGTCCTTGGTTATAGACTGGAGAGGAGTTGAGTTGGTTTTCGAACATAGATTGAAATTGTTTTTATTTACAGAGTTTAACGATTGATATAAAATTGATGTCAGCGAAATCAGCCACTCACCACTCCTTTGCCATTCAGGTGAAGTATGTTCTTTATGCGGAGCCGTCGAAGGTTTTTGATGCGCTTACGCAGGAAGGTTTGATATCGGGATGGTGTGATGATGGCGGTAATGTTGGTCCTCATTCCGGTGACCCGATACAACTTTTTGGCGACTGGGTGAAGGGTGAGGTGGTGATCAACGACAAGAAAAAACTCAAGCTTTCCTATACCTGGAAGCCTGCGGAGTGGGAGAAGAAAACGCCCGCTTCGCTGTT
>Ga0315905_10002809_pt1 | contig 18207 bp, 15 predicted proteins | sample LakEriMetagenome_5_FD_203522 | JGI IMG/M metagenome (GOLD analysis project Ga0315905, IMG submission 203522) | Freshwater fungal communities from buoy surface, Lake Erie, Ohio, United States - Buoy 4 MA121 | ecosystem: Environmental > Aquatic > Freshwater > Lake | place: USA: Lake Erie, Ohio... | reverse complement strand
TAATTTTTACTTTGTGTTGCGTAGCATTGCTGCGCAATTGGAGTTTTAAAAATCTAATTTTAATTACACTTGTTGGAGCGCTTGTAAGGCCAATGGGTCCGATTTGGGCAGCATTATTTTTGGCGCATATGATACAAAGCAAGGGAAAAGCTAAAAAAGAGTTTACAATTTTGACCTTACTGTCTTTGATTCTATTTTTTGTAAATACATTTGTTATGGCGTTCTTTGGAGGTTTTAGTCCAAATGAGAAAAGCTTAACCTCTCAAATTACAGAATTACCTATTAATTTTGCTAAACTATTAGTTGTTGAATTTGGTCAATTAGCAGTTTTGGATCGTTTATTATTCTATTTCGTGGTATTCACTTTGATTCTCGCCGTTATAAATTTCAAGAATCAATGGTCCCTTGTTCACATCTTTGTGACTTTTGGATGCTTTATAATAAGCGCTTGGATAGGAGTTTATGGTGTTAATTTTCGGTATCAATTGCCAATGACAATTACAGGTTCAATCTTAATTTTGCTTAACTTCGGTACATATAGCAATAAAAAAAGTCGGAACTCAGTCAGAAAGTTTTTAACTCGAAATTCAAATTAAGATTTGACGTTAATGTAATCCTTTTAATTTATGTTATCTTGAATAAGCATAGTGCATCTTTAAGGTATGATTTATAACTAGTTCAATTCGGGCCTTTAGCTCAGTCGGTAGAGCAACGGACTTTTAATCCGTGGGTCGTCGGTTCGATCCCGACAGGGCCCACAGAACTAATTTTATCTGATTTGTAAAAGGAAATAATCTCGAAAGGAGTAATTATTAATCTAGCATCTTCAGCAGGAATTACTAAAGCAATAGTAATACCTTCTTATAATGAGCACCTATCATTACCAGTTCTCCTTAAAGAACTTTGCCCAACTCTTTTGCCTTCAGACGCCATTATTATCATCGATGATAGTGAGCCAGATGTTTTCTCGAAAACCAAGTTACAATGCGAATTAATTCTAAAAATGAACTTTACTTGTTTCCAAATTTTCAACAACAAAAAAAAATATGGGAGAGGCGCAGCAGTTCGGCTAGGTATGCAAATTGCGAAAAAAAGTTATCCAAACTTGGAATTTGTTGTAGAATGTGATGCAGACGGGTCACACTCTGCTTGTGATATCCACCGCCTAAAAGTCAGTGCGATCAAAGCTGATTTATTGGTAGGAAGTAGATACGTAAGTGGTAGTTCAATTACTGGCTGGTCAATAGTGAGAATTCTATTTTCGTCTGCAATCAACAAAGCTTTGCCTTATGTAACTGGGGTAAAAATTCAAGATTTAACTAATGGACTTAGGCGGTATTCCGTTTTGGCAGTAGACGTAGTACTTAAGCGAGAACAAATTAATTCAGGTTTCATATATTTATCTGAGCAAGCAATGCTTGTTAACAAAAGTGAATTAACAATCGATGAAATGTACATCAACTTTGTTCAAAGAATAGATGGTGAAAGCAGCGTAACCTTTAGTGAGGTAAAGCGTGCTTTATCCGGAATTTTGAAGCTATGGCTTATGCGAATCTTTGGCAAGATTTAGTCATTTTACAGTTACATGTAAATTCCTTGGTTTTTAATGAATTTTTTCTATTTTGAAGTATAATGAGAGCATGAAAAGTGTACATGTGCCCCTTGCGGCACAAGGTTTAGAGGCAGACGATTTAGAAATTGTGAGAAAGATTTTTGAATCTGGCTTCCATACTATGGGAAAGCATGTAAAAAGATTTGAAGAAGAATTTGCAAAGAAATGGGGCAGCAAATATGCAGTAATGGTTAACTCCGGATCTTCAGCCAATTTAATTGCACTTGAAGCAATTATTAGGCCATCTGATAGGAGCGACCAAGTTTTTTCTGTTGGTTCCTATATCGCCGTCCCTGCAGTTTTATGGCCCACAACACTTTGGCCGATAGTGCAATTAGGTTTCAAGCCATTACTAATTGATTGTGAACCAATGAGTCTGAGAATGGATTTAAATCAGTTGAAGCAAGCACGAGCTGATTATGGAAAAAAGCTTATTGGCGCAATTCTAATTCATCCATTGGGTTCAAGTTTAGATTTGGGAGAAATTACTAAATTACAAGCGGAATCTGACTTTTTTATAATTGAAGATACTTGTGAATCTCTCGGTTCAGGAAATAACGGCAAGTATGCGGGAACTGTAGGTGATTTTGGAACATTTTCTTTCTATTTTTCACATCATATTACAACTGTAGAAGGTGGAATGGTAACGACCAATGATGAAAATAAATACAACGATCTTTGCTCAATGCGAGCTCATGGTTGGATAAGAAATCGCACAGATCGCGATCAAATAGCAGCGACCTACCCTGAAATCTCGGAAGATTTTTTATTTTACACAAGTGGATTTAATTTTAGGCCAATGGAATTTCAAGGCGCATTGGGATTATCTCAACTAAGTAAAATTGATGGTTTTCTGAAAACAAGATTACAAACAGCTAGGAAAATTACAAATAGCATAGATACAAATTGGATTCAAATATTTGATTCAAATTTTTTTAATGAAAGTCAAGATCATATTCTGAGAAATAGTGCCATGGCATTCCCATTCTTGTTGAATGAAGCCCTAGATAGAGATAAATTCAGGGCCTATTTGAATAAGCAAGGCGTGGATACACGTCCAGTCATCGCTGGAAATTTTATAAACCAACCGGCGGCTAAAAATAAAAATATATCAGCGTACGGGACTCTTGAGAATGCTCAAAGAGTTCATAAAAATGCGTTTATGATTGGGAATCATCACAATTATACTTTTGAACAAATTGATCAAATCTCTTCGGCAATAAAGTTTTCTCTCCAACAAATCTTATGAAGCAGTTTTGGCTAAGGCACCTTTGTTGTTAAGAAATTTAGCAAAAATTAAGTCAGTTACCGCATGGGTATCTAAATACAATTTGCTACTACTATTTTCACCTTTAATATCTTTCTGGGTTTTTAGGATAACACTCGCTAGTAGTGCTGGAATTGCAGATAAGGATGAGGGACTATATTTACTTGCCGCAGATGCTGCAAGTAAATCTGTCGCATGGCCTTACCCCTGGGGCTGGCATACAGGACCAATATTTAATTTAACTAATTTCGAAATAGGAAATTTTAGAGCTCTGGGAGCAGTAATTCTCTTTACATTGAGTTTAATATTCACTAATTCTATTTATCAATACTTTATAAAAATTAATTATAAATTAAATTTAGAAATTAAATTCAAGAATTTACTTATTTTAATTGTGTCGTTTAGCTTTACTTCGATTTTTTATGGAAGTTTTTACTTCAGAACTCCTGGCTATAATTGGGTAAGCCTAGTGGGTGCACTAATTGCGAGTATCGGGTTGATACGCCAACTGAATTATGGTGAAAACAATAAATTAGATTCAAATTTTATAATATCTGTTTCCCTATTTAGTTTAGGGTTATTCGTATCAGCTCCTGCAAAACCAAGCACTCCTGTCTTAATGACTGCTCTTAGTGTAATTGTATTAACATATAGCGGAATAAAAATTAAAAATTGGTTATTTTTTACTCCAATAACATTCTCTATTCTTATTCTTCTTGCAATAATTACCAAGGTATGGCCATCAAACTTCATGGAAGTCTTTATAAGATCTTATAACACTCCACCAGTAGATAATGATCAAACCATACTTGGAGCACTAATTAACATTATTAAGATGCCAAGTTATTTTCTTGGCGATATTAGAACAAATACAATTCTAATCATTTTTGCCATGTGCTATTTATTTATTCATACCATTTTTCTACTTATAAAAAAGAAATTTAGTCAATTTAAACCATTATACATACTAATGATTTTAATTATCTTATTTGCATCAGGGTTAAGTTTTAATGCTTTTGATATGATTAAAACTGAAAATGCAACTTTAAATATGTGGAAACTACCGTCTGTACTCATGATTTTATTGGCACATCAAGTTATTGCTATTTACATTTTAGAAAATTTTCGACTTTCTATTAACAATAAAACAAGAGCTATCCTATTTTATTGCTTGGTTACTCCATTTGTTTTGAGTTTTGGGTCAGCCCATGGTATTTTCAATATGGTCGCTTTTTTTTCAGGTTTCGTAGTCCTGCTGATAGTCTTATCGTCATATTTGATTATGAATGTGGAGATTAGGCTGTTTTTTAATAAAATTATTTTTGGTTTTGTTGTATTTCTTGTGGCTACAATTTCTTTTCAAAGCTATCAAAACCCATGGAATATTTCACCCACATCTGAGAATATAGTTGAATTATCTGTAGGCAGACATGGCAAGTCTGTATATGTTGACAAAACTTTCGCTTCTGAGATTGAAAATTCAAGAAAAGAATTAGTTTCAGCAGGTTGGAAAATTGGTGAACCTCTATTGGGCCTTAACTGGCACATTGCCACAACAATCCCATACATTTTAGGCGCAAAACCACCAAATTCACTCATGCTTACTATCTACGGCTATGACCAGGCACTCAAAACTATGAGATTTAACTTAGGCCCTGCATTTGATCCTTACCCATACGATCAGGCATGGCTTATGATTTCATCAAAACAGGGTATGACCAAGGGAGCAGAGGTTGAAATACAAGAAGCTTTAGCAATTTTACAAAATAAAACTTTGAAAGAATTCCCATCTGAATATCAATTTGTGACTAAGTTTAAAGAGATTGAATTTTGGAGGCCAAAGAAATGATCCTTAATCTAGAAATACAACGATATGTAAGTTTGCTTAAGTTCAATTTCAGAAATACAATTTGGCTCGTATGAAATTTAAATTTATCACCTCACTTTTGGTTGCATTTTTTATTGGTATTTCATCGTCACCTTTATTTTTTAGTATTCCGTTTAAAGAAACAACATTTACTACCTACATGGATAAGAAGATTTCGCAATGGCTAAACCTGAATACTTCTCCAGAATTCAAACTATTAGATTCAATTAAATCTTCACGATATAGCTTAAATTTGTATACCAAGTTTCCAGAAGAAGGTACGTTTCAACTGGCTAAACTTGACTCCCAGAATATTTTTATTTTAGAAAGATTTACTGGTCAATCTTATATTTGGAACATATATACAGGAAAAATACAAATTAATAGAAATTTATTGGCTGATTTGAATTTACTTAACCAAAAATCTAAAATGCAAGTACTCCAAGTGGCGGATGTTCATTATGCTTTCAATAAATTATTTTTTTCAGTAGTTAGTGATCATTCTCATCCAGAATGCCTTGATTTAAGTGCATATTCTGCAGATATATCACCAAAGAGCAAGTCTCAACCAGTTCTAATTTTTCGGTCTCCATGTATTGAGGATCTTTTAAACCCAGCACTTTTCGGAGGAAGATTCACAAATTCAAAGACTAGTTTATTCATGTCAGTTGGTGAGCAACGTTATGATAGGAGTGGTTTTCCAAAGAATTCAAAAATTGCAAAGCAAGAAATTGTTAATGACAAATCAGTGTTTGGGAAGATATTGATTTTTAATCAGTCAATATCCGATTATAGAATATATTCAAGTGGACACAGAAATGCGCAAGGGCTCTTCTACTCCGAAACGAACTCTCTTCTATTTGAAGCAGAACATGGGCCTCAGGGTGGTGATGAAGTAAATGTTATTCAAGAAGGTAAAAATTATGGGTGGCCATTTGTTTCGTTCGGTACTGCTTATGGATGGGCATTAGGATCTAACTTTCCTGACCCATCAACTGTCAAAGGTACAAATTATGAAGAGATACTAAAATCATATGGTCAAATTAGAGGCTCGCATAAAGATTTTGCCAAGCCATTATTCTCATGGTTCCCAAGCATTGGGGCAGGCAGTATTTATGAAGTAGCAAATAATTCGGATTTGATTGACTGGAGAAAGAATTTATTGGTTGTTTCTTTAGCGAAGAATCAGGTTCATCGATTGATATTAGAACAAAATAAGGTAATTTTTGATGAAAGCATAGAGGTCGGCGGCAGAATCAGGGATATGCTATTGATGGAGGATGGAATCTGGATCTTAGCGTATGACGAAGGAAATCTAGCAGTTTACAAACCGTAGAAATATACATCAATAATGATTAATTACACTGAAATATACAAATTTCTAGTAGCCCCAGACTTACTCAACCAAAATTTTTTTATTTCTTCCACACTTGCTTTAATTTTCCACTCTGAATCCCACGAAAAGAAACTAAAATTGCTCCATAAACTTATGAGTTTCTTAACGTCCTGTTCGGATATTGAATTTAGAGCCCAAACTTCAATGACTGCACATTCAACTTGATTCCAAAAGCTGTGAGAAAATTTTGAAAGCACAAGTGCATCCATGCCCTGAATATCGCACTTGAGCACGTACTTGACATCTTTATGGAAAATAATATTTTCAAAATCACCTACAGTTATTGTATGAACAGGATGCTGATGCGATTTAGTTGAATCTACATTTGAAACTTTCAACAAACTAGCATTACCAAAATTTGAATTTTCAATATACAAACTGGTTCTAGCTGTCACATTACTTAATGCGAATGGAATGACAATTAACTTTCTATCGATTATCCACTCACTACAGTTATGTTCTATCGCCTCAATATATCTGGAATGAGGTTCAACAATATAAGCCAAAGAAATCTGATTTGAAACTGTCCTGAGGAGTTGGCGCGTAACCAATCCAGCATGACCACCAAAATCCAAAAAAACAATATTTCTATTTCGTGAATCAGATATATATTTTCTCAAGAAATTAACTTCTTTAATCTCCCATAGCCCTCGACGTAAGATCCATTTGTATATTACTTTATCGACCGGGACCACAATTTCATCATTCTTATTACCAAGCGGAGAGCCTCTATTTAAACTAAGAAGTGCTTGGCCTCCTGAATCAATTCTTACAACTGATGAACCGCTCAGACCTAATTTGCTGAGCACATACCAAGATAAAGAATGTCTATTCTTTTCTACAAGTCTTTTTAAAAAACTGTTAAATGGAAACAGTCTTGGAAATGGGAACAATTCCCGCAATTTTCGCACTGGAATAGAAGCATAAACGAGTTTAAGGCCCCTCAGCATATTGGTGGCATCCCTTTCCCATCTTCAATTTAGCAGATTAAATCCGGCATCCCAAATTCTACCAAATTAACAAAGCACATTAACTAATTCTATTATACTAAAGTTATGAATTATTTTTCTTTAGATTCTTCAAGCCTTCATGTTATCAATTCAGACAATAAACTCAATTTTTTTGAAAAGTATTGCTACTTACTGTTCAATGTTATTAATAACCTCTTACAAATTGGAGCAAAAAATTCGTTTTCCCTGCACTATCCAAAATACACAAATTATTCAGAAATGGTAATAAGAGCTAAAGCGTCTGGAAGAATTTCTCCAGCAAGATTTTTTTGCAACGAGTTTTGGGGAGATTTAAATTTGGTTACAATTAAACATGCATTAGGCGATGAAATTAAAGCCATCGAAATTGGTTGTGGATCAGGAATTTATGGTAAGAAACTAATTACGAAAGATCAAAAACTAAAATACACAGGAGTAGATATAGCCATCCCAGCAAAATGGGAACCGGAAATAAAAGATAGAGCAACTTTTGTACAAGGTTCGTGTGATGACATAGGTAGATTATTAATGGATAACAACTTGTTGTTTACGCAAAGTGCATTGGAGCATTTTGAAAAAGACTTGAGATTCATGAAGGAAATAGGAACCGCTGTAAAAAAAACTGGTAAACCTTTGATTCAAATACATTTGTTTCCATCTGGGCCTTGCCTCAAAACCTTTTTATGGCATGGAATTCGCCAGTACAACTTAAGATTGGTAAAAAAGTTAATTAAGCAATCTACGCACAGTGCCAAGCCAATTCTAATTTGCCTAGGTGGGAAGAATTCAAACTCATTTCATTGGAAGTCCATTACTAAGCCCATGATATTGAGGAATCTAGAGGGAGTGTATAAAGCTGAGCCAACATACGGGTCAGCACTAGTAGAAGCAATTAAGCTTGATGCTCAATCGAATAAACCTAAATCTGCAAGTTTTAATATTTTGATAACGCAACATAATTTAAGCAAAGAATTAGATATCAATGCAATACTTGGAGGCTATAGTGAAATTTCAATCTAGTATAATAAAGTGGAGACTTTACAGGACATTTTTAATTATTAAATTAGAAAACAAAAAACTAGATGAGTAAAGTTCCAGATTATCTCTTCAGGATTTTTAGTCAGATATACTGGAGATTACCGTTTAATTTTTTTGCCGTAATTTTTAGAATTCGAAATAAAGGTAAAATAATTAAAGACCTAGTTTTTTTGCGGCGCTCAGGTTTAATTCTTATTTCTGACGAAAGTGCCAAGAAAGAAGAATTTTCTAGTATTTACATTGCCAAACGAACCAGATTGCATCTATATTTTAAAGGTATCCAAAGCAGATTAGAGCAGATTTCTAGCCAGTACATGCTGGAGCAAGTTACTTCGTTATCAAATGGAACAGGCTGGATTGTAGATATCGGTGCTAATGTTGGAGAATTAAGTCTTGCTGTCAACAAATTTTATAAGCGAAATAAATTGATTCTAATTGAGCCAAGTACAGCCGAACATGCAGCTGCTGTATATAATTTGAAAGACATTACTAGCAGGATTTTTTGTACAGGCCTTTGGTTTGAGAAAGCTGAAATACAATTTTATCATGCAAACGAGACTGGGGATTCTTCGCTTTTACCAAGCGATTATTCACGTCCCCATGACTTAATAATGGTTGATAAATTAGATTCGCTTTTATTTGATTTGAATATCGAAGAAATTGATCTACTCAAACTAGAGGCTGAGGGCGCTGAACCAGAAATTCTAATGGGGGCTCTTGAAACACTAAAAATTACAAAATACATCACTGCGGACTTAGGACCAGAACGTGGAATAAACAAATTAAGAACTTATGAGCAATGTTACACAATACTTTTAAAAGCTGGTTTTGAGCAAATTAGTAGGTTCAATGGTGGGCGTGAAGTTTATCTATTCAAAAACAATAAATTTCAAACGTGAACGATATTCTACATATTGCAGCGAGGGTGTCTAGCAGTAACGAGAAAAAAACTGCTTACACTGCATCTGGACTTGGTGATAGAATTCATTTACTCACACTTGCGTGGGCTTATTCAAATGCTAATTCAAAACCGGTGCTATTACACATAAGTTCAAATGGTATGAACGCAGAAAAACAAAACTCATTTTTTGAAATTCTACAGTTATTTCCTAAGGGATCAATAAATTTTGTAGTTCATGATTATATTGGAATTGATGAAATTTGCTGGTTAAGATATTTAGAAAAAAAAGGAATTAATGCAAAGCTTTTTTATTATGGTGATCACCTAGGAAGATACGAAAAAAAACTTGGCTTTGATGCGACTCCATATTTACGTGAATTTCCAAAACTTAAAGAACCTCATGATATAAAATCAAAATTGCGATTACCGAAACGATACATAACTGTGCAATGGGACTCTACAGCTCAAACACGAACGTTAAAACCAAATTTACGAAATGCAATAGAAGATAGTTATCGTCAATTAGGATATGTACCAATTACATTGGGCGGTATGTCGACAAGCTATTCGAAAAAGAAACCGTTATCACATGCAGCTTACGCAATGTCAAAAGCTCAGTTGCATATAGGGGTTGATTCTGGATTCATGCACCTAGCATTTTTATATTTGGATTTTTCAAAAATTCACATTTATGCAGATGCGAATGGATTTTGGGCGCATCACCTTTTTCGAGCATACGAAAATGGATGTGTCCAAAATTTATATCATAACAACCCCAACACTATCCAAAGAATCAGAATCAAAATCATGTACGATTCACAACTTATGAACAAATTATTGTTTAGTCACCCTTCTATCCTTACTTTTCTTAGACAGCTTGGCAGATTTACAAAATATTTTAGGGCTCGCCTCTAAGTTCAATGCTATGTTTTCAGCGGAAATAGCAGTATATAAATGAGAGTGCAATCAACATTTGAAAGGTATAGTTAAGTTAAAACCAAATCCTATTTTGTACGAAGGCCAAATTAAATGAAAAAAAGTGTTGCAATAGTTTATGAGACCACATTTCCTGAATTCAAAGGTGGAATCGAGCGATGGTTTTTAGAATTAAGTAAAGGACTTGTGGATGAAGACATTGAAATTACATACTTGAATTTAAGCCACAAAAATATCAATATAAATGGTGTAAATTTTGTATCATTGAAATCCTCTGAAAATCTTTTCATTAGCTCCGGTAAAAGAAATATTTCTAATATTGCAAACTATGGACTCTCTGTTTTCCGGCATTTTTATTCAAATCCATATGACATAATTTATCTCACTTCTTTCCCATATATTCATCTATTTGCCGCAAAATTGGCATGCGTTATACGCAAACGAGATACAACAATTATTTGTGAATGGTTTGAAATTCTTTCATTTCATTACTGGAAATCTAGATACGGACTTGTTTTGGGAATTTTAGGATATTTGAATCAAACTTTGTTCATAAAGATTTCGGATTTTAATTTGTTATATCTACAGAGCACATTTCTAGACGCAAAACGTAAATCAAGGCGTAATCAGAAAATTATTTTGCTCCCAGGTATTTGTCCTGTAGCTCGATTAGATGAACCAAATCCGATTTTTAAGGAATCAGTTGATATTTGCCAACTAGGAAGATTGATCGATGATAAGCAGCCATTACTAGGCGTAAATGTTGCTGGTAAGTTAAAGGAACTTGGTTGGAAAGGTAAGTTCTATATTATTGGGGATGGGCCGTTGAAGGAAGAAGTGATTGATTGTATTGACAAACTTGAATTGACAAATACAGTTAAAGTACTGAATAATCTAAATGATCAAGAAGTTCAAGAAGTCCTTAAGTCAAGTAGTGTTCTTTTTCATCCATCTAAGAGAGAAGGGTATGGCCTGGCGGTAATTGAAGCTGCGATGCTGGGAGTACCAGCAGTGCTAATCTCTTATAAAGATAACAAATCAGTGGAATTAGCCATTAGCCCATCTCTTGTATCAAATTCATCAGAAATTGACGAACTAGCAAGAATTATTCTGTTTTCCTTTAAAAATAGAGAAGATTTGCATTCGAGATGTCTGGAATGGAAATCTAATGAAGCAGTAACTAAAACAACAGTTCAAAGCATTGACAAAATTGCTGATTTAATTAAAAATGTAATATAGTTTAGGGATTATGAGCGCACAGCTTGAGCAATGGAGTGGATTAGTTGCAGTAATTCCTGCGCGAAATGAAGAGAAATCAATTGGCGCTACCATTGAAGAAATTTTGTTAGTAATTCCCGATTCACTAATTATTGTAGTAGACAATAATTCAACAGATAAAACTGCTGAGATTGCAAGACGGCTTGGTGCAACAGTTGTTTTTGAACCAACTTGCGGAAAAGGAGTAGCAATACGGACTGCTATGGAGTACTTGCCCAAATTTTTCAAAGCACTTTTTATTGTGGATGGAGATGCCACCTACGAGATTGCGCCATTAAAAAAATCTCTAGAATATATGAAAAATACACAAATTGATATGGTTGTAGGAGTTCGAGTTTCAGAAGCCCATGAAAAACATACATACAGAAAAGGGCACGTTGTTGGAAACCGCCTACTTACTTTTTTAGGCAAAAAACTTCATGCACGCCAAGTTAATGATTCATTATCTGGGTGGAGACTTTTGTCTCACAGGTTTGTGGGAACTTTTCCCTGCAACTCTACTGGTTTCGAAATTGAAACCGAACTTAATTCTCATGCCAGAAATTTTGATTTGAATGTAACCAACGTGGAAGTTCTTTATCGCAAAAGAACTGAAAACTCATTTTCAAAGTTGAATACTTTTTCAGATGGCCGTCGTATTTTGTTGAGTAATTTTAAAATAGTATTTCAGAATAGGCCCATGTATTTCATCGGTGCTCCATCAGTGTCCGCGATTCTAATATCGTTACCATTAATTATTAAAGCCTTGCGAGGGTATATAAACACGGGTATAGTTTCATTTTTGCCAAGTTTAATTGTGGGCATAAGCCTTTTGTTTTCGGGCGTAGCTTTTTTTGCAATTGGATACGTTTTAGAACAATTACGTAGGATTCATATTTCTGTAGTCAGGCAAAATTATATGTTAAGAAACAAATAGATAATTTAGCAATCAATTAGATTTGAAGAACTAAATTAGCAGAAAATCTTGTTACTAGGTTTCAAAGATGGAAAATAAATTTTTAGGATAAAGGGTAACTGCATGGCTTTCGAAACAACATAAATATCGAATAATTGATATCATTTAAACTAAGATACACGAAAGAATGGAGGTTGTTTGAGGATTGCAATTTTTTGTCGCAGCCTTACTGGCGTCTTAGGTGGGATGGAAAAGCAACTATTAGGGATTGCTAAAGGTTTTCTCGAAGAAGGCCATGAGGTTTATGTAATCACACTTGATAATGGGAAGATAAAACCATTTTTTGAATTTGATCCACGTTTAAAATTCTTGTCAATTAATATTGGAAATAGTTTGATTAAAGCTTCGCTGACCCAAAGAGTAAAACGTCAAAAAAGGGTCTTTCATTTACTCAAAAAAAACCACATATGTGTTGCTATTTGCTTCATGACTGGAGCATTTTGGTACTCAGTATTACCGGCAAGATTGTTGAGAATTCCTGTGGTATTAGCAGAACGAAACGGTCCCTCGATATATTATAAAACCAGAATCAGAAAAATTAGATGGATTGTCTTTTTATCCATGAATTTAAGTAATGTCATTACTGTTCAATTTGATTCTTTTGTAAAAAAATATCCTATTTATCTTCGAAAAAAAGTGAGAGTAATATCAAATGAAATTCCAATTTTAGACAATATTTCACAATCTAAATCGAAAAATCTACGTTACTTGTTTGCAGGGAGATTTACAAATCAGAAACAAGTCAGAGAGCTGATATATGCATTTGTTAAATTCCATCAAGAATACCCGAATAGCGAATTAACTTTGTTCGGCGAAGGTGAATTGCATAAAGAAATTCAATTGTATTTGGAGCGAGGTCAATTTAAAAATTTCATAAAAATTAAAAGTCCAACAACGCTTATTGCTTCCGCATTCAATGACTCAGACGTCTTAATTGCCCCATCACTTTGGGAAGGTTTCCCAAATATAGTAGCGGAATCTCTTGCTTCAGGGTTGCCTGTCGGAGGATTCAATGATTGCGAAGGAGTTAGAGATTTAGTGGTTAATGGCAACAATGGTTGGCTTATAGAACGTACTCATCCAATTCAATCGTTGGTTCTTTTGCTAAAGATAATTTATGCTGACCAAAATAAATTATCGTATCTATCAATTAACGCCAAGGCTTCTGTAATAAAATTTCAAACAAATGAATCTTATAAAAAATGGAATAAACTAATTTACAATCTTGCGAAAAAATGAAGCAGCCAGCGGATTTTCCAGTGAAATAATTTTTGAATATGAAAATTACGAGATCCTTCTCTCCATCTGCCGTCTTTCACGCTAGGCAAATTGAGTGACATATTATTCAATTGAATTATTTCCAGATAATCTCTCCAACAATTTTTCATAAGATTGCCGACTTGGACATAGTTTTCAATCGTGGACTTAAGAAATTCAGCATATAGGGTCACATTACCAGGGGCAATTTGATTAAGTTCTAAACCTTTAAGAAGTTCAGGGGCAATACCGACATCAGTTGTTACGATTGCTGTGCCAACAGCCGCCGCTTCAAGAATTGGCAAGCCTGTTCCTTCTGAGTTGGACGTCATAATCAGGCAAGTAGCAGATTTTATTTTGCACAGAACTTCTAAATTAGAAATTTTTTTCTTGCTACTATCGATAACCACAAATTCAAATTCAGGAAATTTGGTTATTATTTTATCAAATACAGGATATGCTAAACTTTTTAAACCTTTATGGTCAATAAAACCTTGTCTTTTACCCCATTTACTATTACCTATCCATATCAATTGATTTTTATTTTTTATGATTGGTAAATTATTTGCTAACTCAATATTCTTTAAATCTGGCAGGTCATACAGAACTAAACTGAAGTGGGTACGATAGAGTCCTTCAAATTCTAATTTAAGCTTTTCGCATGTAAATATAATTCCATCACTATTGCTCACTCTGTCTTGTTCTATTTGGGAAAAACTATGAATTGAAATGAAGTCAGGTATAAGTAAAAAAACGTAAGGATTCATATGGCTTAAAATTTTATGGGTTTTGTGCAGACTGAAAACTGAATCAAAAGCTTCTCGCCAACAGAAAACTAAGTAATCTGGCTTTAAAGATTGAATTTCTTTAAGAAGCGATAGAGGCGAGAAAAAATTAGTTGCGGCAAGTATTTCGCAATTATAAGAGCTTCTTCTAGCATTAGCTGCACCCCAGAGTGGAGATCCTACTGAGTCAACAATAAACACTCCTCTAGACTTGCTTAATTTCATTTTTTTTGCTTCAAATCATGATTTAATCTGCTTAAGATTGATTTAATCTTAATCGGTTTGAAAACTAAAATTAATATGATCAATGGCAAGTTAATCACAAGCCAAATAAAGTTTTTAGCGAAGTATGCATATCGAAATTTTATCATTTGGTATGCAATGAAATATTCTTTAATTTCAAATATGTCTTTAAAATTCTTTAAAAGTTGTTTTTCTCCTAATAAATTAGCCAAAGGGGATTTATCGTCTGCAAATGTATTCTGCCTCTCTACACCAGTTTTACTAGACCATTGAATTTGCAATTTCAGTTGCAGACATTTACTTGCAAAATCAATGTCTTCTAGGCGTCGCATTTCGATGTTAAAACCACCCGCTCTCAAAAAAGCTTTTTTATTTACCGCAAGACTACAACTTGGTGAGTAGAGTCGGAGGTTCTGCGAAAATTCTCTTCCTAAAATAAAGTATTTAATGAGATTTATCTCATCTCTGCTGGAAGACGTAAAATCTGAATTAACAAATTCAGCACTAAATCCATTGCTGTATTTTTTTACTGAAGATACGTATGAAATTTCTGCCCCTTCCCTAAATGCATTTAGATGAATTTCAGCACGATTTCTTAATGACAAATCATCATCATCCATAAATATTATAAAATCATGTGAGCTATTCATAACTCCTAAATTTCTAGAATAACTCTGACCTCGATTCACTTCATTACTGATAAATTTGCTTGAATTAAATCCAAGCAGGCTCTCAGTGATAATTTTTTGCGACTGATCTACGGATGCATCGTCAACTACAATTATTTCATTGGGCGCTGGAAACATTAATTTCGCAGCACATATTGCTTTACCTATAGTTTCTCTCGAGTTATAGGACACCAATACAACTGAATAATTCATAGTGAATAAACTTTATATCCCAATGTTTTCATGTACGAATACTACACTTGTAATTCGTTCGTTATACTAACTAGCATAGTCTCAATATTGTAATGTACCTATTGGAGGTGAATTTGAAAGTAAATATCTGGAAGCCCAACCTTGAACCGATTACAAGAGTTAAAAATTTATTTTTGTGCATTTCATACAAGTCAAGAAAACATTTGATTCGTTACGGCGTACTTCAGTCTTTAACAGTTTTTTTGGACTTAATTGGCATTGCTGCAATTGGGGTTGTAGGTTCTATGACAGTTTCAGGTATTACCTCTTCCCAGCTAAACCCCAATGTTGCAAATTTTCTTGATTGGATTGGTATTAAATCCTTTTCTTTAACTTATCAAGTCTCTGTGATTGCTATGATTGGTGGGTTACTATTAATCTCTAGAAGTATTTTAAGTTATACTCTGTCTCTTAGAATTTATAAGTTACTCGCTTCAGATTCAGCAAATTTGTCCTCACATTTAATTAAAAAAATATTCAATAAAGATATTGCCAATATTGGGGAATACACAAAGCAGGAGATTGTTTTTATTCTAACTAGTGGAACAAATAAAGCAGTTTTAGATGTTGTTGGAAGCGCTATATTAATGATTGCAGATTTTTTTACCTTAATTCTAATTTTACTTGTACTTTTTATTGTTGATACACCAAGTGCCATCTTGACACTTGCGATCTTTGGAGTTCTGAGTGTTGTTTTATTTAGAAATTTAAAAGATCGAGCAGGCAGGTTGGGAAAGCTAAACGGTGATCTGTTTGTCGAAGTAAATAACTCAATAATTGAGGGCTTGGATAACATCAGGGTAATTAAGACAAGTAACTTCACTAAACATGTTTTAGCTAATTTTGATGCAGTTCGTTTAAAGCAAGCAAAAATTCAATCAGAGTTGAGCATAATCCCATACATTTCAAAGTATTATTTTGAAGTAGTCCTTGTCTTTGGCGCCATCTTGGTTTCAGCATTCCAATTTATTGTCTATGATTCTGCCCATGCGATCACAGCTCTAACTATTTTCTTAGCTTCAGCAAGTCGTGTAGTTCCAGCTACATTGAGGTTACAGCAAAACGCACTTGCAATTCGAGCAAGTATTGCCTATACAGAACCCGTACTTTTATTACTCACTGAGGAGGCCATCGGAAAGGAAGAAATCCCTGTTATAGATCATGTCCAATTTAGAGGTGAAGTTGATGTTAGGCATGCAAAGTTTAGGTATCCCAAGGCACTAAATTTATCGCTTGACAATATAAATTTAAGCTTAAAAGAGAATACATTTACTGCGATAATAGGGCGGTCCGGTTCAGGTAAAAGTACACTCATTGACTTAATTCTTGGACTAAATAAACCGGAATCTGGCGAAGTTAGAATTTCAGGCATAAATCCAAAGGATGCAATAAAAACTTGGCCCGGAAAAATTGCCTACGTACCTCAAAAAACCACTTTAAATGATGGAACAATCGCTCAGAATATCGCCTATGGACATTCTGAGCAGAATGAATCACGAATTTGGGAAGCGATAGTCTCGGCAAGATTAGAGGAACAAATACTTCAAATGCCACAAGGAATTCATACACAAGTTGGCGAGATTGGTTCTAGATTAAGCGCGGGTCAACAACAGCGTATAGGAACGGCAAGAGCTCTTTACTCTAATCCAAAGTTGCTTTTACTTGATGAACCAACGAGCGCTCTAGATGCTACAACTGAAAATGAATTTGTAAAGTTTCTTGAATCTATAAAGAGCAAAGTTACATTGATAGTCATAGCTCACAGGCTAATGACTGTGCAAAATGCCGATAAGGTCATTTATTTATCTAACGGAAAAATTTTGGCGCAAGGAAGCCTGGCAGATGTCAATCAAGAGTTGTTACGTATAAATATTGATTCTGGACTAAGTGAAATATTGGATTAAGAGTGATTCTTTTTTTCACTAATATTACTTTTGAAATAAGCATCTATTTTTTTCTTGATGGTGTACCTGATATCATTTAACTGAGTAATCAATTCTGCCACATTGGTATAGTTCATCTGATTTCTATCAGTAAATTCTCGTTTTGAATCCTCAAGCTGCCACAATCGATGATTTACTTCCATCAAAATATCTTTATAGAATTTAAACCCAATTGGCTCAAATTCTAAAATGTATTTGTGATATTGTAATAATTCTACGTCTACCTCGAGGCCATAACTTTTCTTTATTTCAAGAATTGATAGTCTGTCAATAAAATCTCCGGCACTAATTTCGATCATCAACTTCATTTCTTTGAACCCATGCTTTCAAAATAAATTGCAAAGTATTTGTTAAGTTTTTTTCACCGGGCAAATACACTACTGAATTCAATCATTCTTTGAGTTTTCAGTAAAGCATCAGATGTGTTTTGAGATTCAGTGCACCAATAGATTCTGAGGTTTGCCTAAAATTAAGCCCTTAATATCTAAAAGTGTAAAGCACTCTTGACGTTGCTGCGCTATAGACCGACAAAGCCCTAAGTAGGGCCAATCAAATCTCTAAGATAGGCAAAATCTTGCTGGTAAACTTTGCAACCTAGATTACGGCGATCAGGACCAAAGCCGCAGCTTGGATTTTTTAGTGATTTAAGTCACATAATGTAGAGGGATCAAACCGGTTAGAGAGCAACATTCACCCCCTTTTGGTGTCTTACTAAGTAGAAGGGTCAAGACGTTGGCTCAACTGAAAGCGGGAAATCAAAGTGTCACTTCGTAAGAAGGCTCAGGCCCCAGCGACTGTTGCTGCGTGGTCTGTTTCTGAT
>Ga0315905_10002807_pt1 | contig 18210 bp, 19 predicted proteins | sample LakEriMetagenome_5_FD_203522 | JGI IMG/M metagenome (GOLD analysis project Ga0315905, IMG submission 203522) | Freshwater fungal communities from buoy surface, Lake Erie, Ohio, United States - Buoy 4 MA121 | ecosystem: Environmental > Aquatic > Freshwater > Lake | place: USA: Lake Erie, Ohio... | reverse complement strand
GCCCCCCCCCCCCCCGCCCCCCGCCCCCCCCCGCGCGGGCGGGCCCGCGCCCCCCGCCCCCCCCCCCCCCCGGGCGCATCCAAGGTAACTACGGATATCATAGGATGGCACATTAAGGGCAGTCCCTTCGATGTCATCGTTCTTGGTCCTGGTGGGAGAGAGGGAGGGGAGGGAGGGGGGGGGGCAGGCGGGTGGGCGGGGATTAATCCGTATGATGCGACCCCCCGGTGTTATTCTAGCAGTAATACCAGCGCCGGCAGCGTTGCGGGGCGCGGGGCGGAGGGTATAGGGCTGCCAGGGGGACTGTTGGCTGGAAGGTGGGTGAGCAGAGAGTATGTCAAGCGTTCCGCGATGTGGGAGGGGGGTTGCTCTTCTGAGGAAGGGAAGGGGAGGGGGGGTGGGGGGGGAGCAGGGGGGCGGGAGGGAGGCTGTGGTGGGGTGGGGGAGGGGGAGGGGGATGACTCTTTTGTTTGGTTTCCATGGTTCTGCCACCTTGCCTCCTCCTCCCTAAAGCGGTCTGTGGAGGGACTGGGGCTATGGGCAGATTCTCATGCTTCAGGCAATCCCCCGCGCATTCTTATAGCCGGTCCCACGTTCTCAAAAAGTGCTTGCTCTTTGGTGGCTTTATCTTGTAAATAGACGAGGGCACTGACTTGTGATTTTCGACAGGGAGTTCGCAGCAGCGTACACTGTTTTTTGATGTATCGCAGGCCTTAGGTACACAGCAGGTGCAACCACGCAAGTACTGGACAAATTTAGCAGCTAGAGACACGAACCCCGAGCTCTTTTTCCACTGGTATGGAAACGTTTTTTTTTTTAAAAAAACATGCAGGATGAAATCAGAGTGCACATTAGCAGGAGAGCTAGACTGAACATTGAAACTAAAAAAAAAAACTACGCACACAGGATGGTACCAGAGTACACAATAGAAGGAGAGCTCGACTACCACCTGCTGCTCGAAAACCTCAACGATTGGATAGGGGAACACCTTCGCTCCTCTGCTGATGTCTTGATAGTTCAGGCTAGTACATATGTATGTGTGTGTGTGTGGATGGGTGGGTGTGGATGGGTGGGTGGGTGTGGGTGTGGGTGTGTGTGCGTGTGCGTGTATTATAATGTGTGTATATATATATATACATACACATATATATATACACATACATATCAGGCTAGTGTGCATGACATCCATCTGGGATCTCTAGAGGAGTACCCAGCCCACATAAATCGTCTCGCCCTCTACCTATCGCAAGTCAACGCCCGCGTCTTTTTCCGAAGCGGCGACGCCCTTCATATGCCGCCGGCACATATTCTGAAAAGTACTCGATGTAGTGACTTTTATATGGTATATGGGCACTGACTTTTCAGAATTCGTACCTAGGGCGGCCGATCTATTGTTGAACGCGGGCTCCGGGATCCGCGCATCCAGCACGTGAATGCGCTGGCAAGAGAAGTGATGGCTGGCGTCGGCATCCCTTACATCGACACCCACGTGTCCACAAGTGGACGCCCCGACAAGTGTAAGTAGTTGAGAAAAATTAGAATGGTAAAAAGAGAGCTTTGTGTACTAACTTTACTCATATGACAGGTATAGACGGTTATCATTACTTTGATCGTGAAACTGAGGTTCTGCACGCAGCAGGGGAGGTGCTACTTCTCAAAAGTCCTCAATAGTTGCTTTGTATAGTATATATACTAGGGCTCTGACTTTTGAGGGATCTTCCCAGGAGATCTGTATCGGGAACAGTGTCGCCCGACTCCAGGCCACAGTATTGCTGAATACGATCAGTCAGCGTGTCTCTCTATAACGCGTGGAGGAGCGCAAGATTGGGAAGAGGAAATTTTCACTAGAGTTAAAACACCTGGATTTAATTTAATTACATGCAGAAATTCCTACTTCAATTCACCTCTTTTTAACGGTCAAACTCCCCCAGCAAAATCGTGCTCCGCTGCCATTTTTCGTGGCCGCTTCCCTCGTTTGAGGAGGCGTTTAGCGTTTGACGAGCGTGGCGGCCTCGTGGTACTCGTGCGCGTCGCCGCCGAGCATACCCATGAGAGCGTCTTGATCCGCCACCGGCATCAGCCCGCTCGTCCGTGACACGCCAGCTGCGCCATCTGCCCCCCGCTGTTTCAAGTGTCCCCGTTCTGCCGCCCGAATTTCGACCGCCCTGGACCCCGCGTTAGAGAGTATCGTTCCTAACAATCTCTCACCCCCCCTTCCTCCCTCCCTCCCTCCCTCCCTCCCTTCCTCCCTCTCTCGCTCGCTCGCTCGCTCTCGCTTTCTCTCCCTCCCTCCACCTCTTTCTCTTTTTCTCCCTTTCTCTCTTTCTTTCTCTATCTCTTTCTCACTCTCTCTCCCCTCTCTTTCTCTCTTTTCTCTCTCTCTGTCTGGATTGCGTGTTGTAAGTCGAAACAGCGCCACTGTGCGCAGGATCACGTCACGATCTCCATTTCCAAATGTTCCGGGTGCGTCTCATCCAAACAAACACGTAACATTTGTTTTTGTGTTTGTTAAGTCAGAATTTCCAAAATAGAGGTATGCCCGGGAAGAAGGCCTCGGGATTCAAGGGCCCGGGATAGGGGTTATGGATTACAAGTTAGTCTCGTCCCTCCCATGTTTCCCATTCAGGACCAAGCCCAGGATTCAGAAACGGCTTCCGCGCACACCGGCGCAGATTCTCCTCTAGCGCGTTGGTCTTTGCCAGCGTGATCTCGGAGCCGCGTGGCGCTTCCTCGAGCTCACGCTCCAGCGCCCCCGCGCGCCCGCGCGCTCCCGCATCCGCCGCCGCCGCTTCTGCCGAGGCAAATCTGGCGTCCACTTGGTTGCGCAGCATTTTGACCGTGTCCTGCAGCGCAATTTTTGTTTTTGAAATTTGCTCGGCAGTGGGACCAAGGGTAGAACTCAGCGGAAGTCTGAGGCAACACTGAAACTGACAATGAAAGAGGACATGCTCGCTAAAAGGCAATGATTGGTGAAAACGCAACGTCCGACAAAGAGAGTGCCAGGTCACAGAAGATGCGGGGTGGAACGAGAGCCTATGCGAACAGAGACCTAATACAGCGTCAAAGGAGACCTACTACAGTGTCAAAGGAGACGTACTACAGTGTCAAAGAAGACCTACTACAGCGTCAAAAGATACCTACAGGTACGAGAGCCTATGCGAACTCGCGCACACCAACACGCGAAGAGAGAAGAGAGTTCGTCAGAAAGTACCTCTGTCAACCCAGCCTCGCGTTGCAGCAGCTCAATAGCGTTTTCCATCTTTGATCGCGCGTCGACATCCCCTGTTCCCGATGCACTGATTTTGCCCTCTTTCTTGGGCGCTGCGGGCGACATGAACAACAGGCACCACAAATCAATTACGCGAAGACTATCAACGCCTTCAGGATGGGGGCACGCAGAATGAAAGGACAGCTGCGCGCATGCATTGCGTCGGGTGATCGCGTGGTCTTTTTGGACCAAACTTATATCACATGTGAGTGGCCTTCCAGCATTGTAGAGCTCGACGGAAGGAGGGGACTCGAAAAGGTCCGTTTTCCGTCCTTTGTCGCTTGCAGGATTGATGCTCCCGATGCGTTTGCCGCCCTTTCTGCGCGTTTCTACCCCCTGCGCAATCCAGCCTGATGCGGACACGTGTGTGCAAGCGCGTGCAAGCGTTTACAGGTCTATCGATTGAGGAGGTGCAGCAGGTACACACGCACACAAAAACACGCGTGCACTCGCTCACGCACACGCGTGCATATTTACACAAAGGCAATTACAGACACAGACAGACCGACACAGACACACACACCTACGGGGCGAATGCTGCCAATTCGGCGCCGGAGGACCCCGTCCGCAGCATCATTCGGAGCTACGATCTGGGACCGCTCCTCCTTTGCATTCCTTTGAACCTTGTTCTGAGCACTCATAACAGCGTCGCCCATTTGGAGCTGCTGTTCTCTAAGTCCTCTGAGAAGCCTCGCCCAGAAGCGTTTACCCCTATCCACTTGCGTATTGGATTGCTTTGCCGTCGATCCTAATGCGCATGACTTGTGAGGGCATGAATGTGTGTGTGCGCGCGCACACACCGGCACGAAATGATGTACAAACATACCTGCTGGTCGACTGCTGCCAGTACGACCCTTCCCGCTTTGTTGCTTGCGCTGATTATCATTCTCGCGCGTACCGGATTGCTTTGCTTTTGATCCTGATGCGCACCAAGTATAAGGGTATGAATGTGTGTTAACATACACACTTCGGCACAAAATGATGTACAGACATACCTGCTGGGTCAATGTTGCCAATACGACGCTGGATGACGTTTTCACCATAAGCAGAGGGCGCCTGGATGCCCCACTGCTTCTTATTAGCTGAAATTGCATTCAGTTTTGCCGTGGACATCGAGTTTCTTATTCCCCACTGCTTCCAGTTGGCTTCCACCGCGTTCAGCTTTGCTTTCGTAAAATCCATTTTTGCCGACGGCTTATCCCCCATGCTTCCTTCGCGCCGCCGCTCAACCTTCTCGCCCCGCGTGACCGCCGCGCCACTTGCTGGCGCAGCAACGGTGAAGCTGGTCTCGCTGCTGCTGGTGGTTTCAGCCACAGACAAGAGTTGCAAAGGCGCGGGAGAGCTCAACCACGAGACAAACTTTTGAGCGCGACTGCGCAGAAAAGCACGCATACGAGCGCGTTTGCCGGGAGTCGGGGCCGCGCTATCAACTGGCCTTTCTAGCGTTTGTGTAGCCGGCGCGCGTGTGCCCGTGTACACAGGTGACGGTATCAGAACCAGTGCGCCCGCGTTTGCGGCGCCCACCCGTCTGCGGCCCAACACGCACTTTGCCAGGCCGTCGTCTGTCGGCAGCAAAACGTCGGAAGGCGACAAGGCCCGCACCTTACCAGAGAGGCTCTCCAGCACCTTATAAGTGCGTTTGAATGGCAGGCCACTGACGCCAACCACCTCGGCATACCGGCGGTAGCCGTCATCATAGTCGACGGCCACGAGGGTGCCTGGAGCAAGCCTGGGACGCGCCGCGGGCCGTATGTAGTCCTCCCCCTCCTGCCAGCTCGAAGGGGCCTGCATAAATACATATATGTATATATACATACATACATACATGCATGCATACATATACATATATTACTAGCGCTACAATAGCTAGCGCTAGTTACTAGCGCTAACTATTGTAGCACTGGGGCTAGTAATATGTACACACACACATTCATACACACACACACACACACACACACACACACACACACACACACATGTACATACCCACTTGCCAATCAGGTCCTCGTTCTCCTTACTCGGTTTCACGCCCGCCTTGACGCCGCCGAGCCCCTGTAGCGCCGCGATCTGCGACCTCTCCTCCTTTGCCTTCTTCAGGCCCCGGTCCCCGTCCTTCTCGTCTACACCGCCCGTCACGCTCATGCACGACTGGCCCCGAAAACAATTCATCCCGCGCGAGTGCTGCACCAGCAGCGGCAGCTGCCAGGCCGCGGCGCCTGAGCCCCACGCAGCGCAGTAGACCAGCACTGCCAAGGTAACGAGCCCTTCCTGGCCTCCCCGCGGGGGCCTTCGGCCAGCTGTGTGCAGCCGCCCGTGCATATATTTGAATATTACCTACGTCTACTGACCGTGTTCGTGGCGCCCGTGGTTCAAACCACGGGCCCATGGTGCAATGAGGTGGTACGGCGCTGATAGGCAAAACATGGACTTACGACGGGTGTGTGTGAGTGCGGGCGCCGTGGCGGCGCGAGTGCTGACGTCCCGCCGCCGCCGCGTGTGAGAGCTGACGGGCCCTGTCACGGTGGGCCCGTTACTCGCGGCAATGCACTCAAAGGGCAAGGAGGGCCCACGGCAGGGCGGTGAGGCACAGCGCCGGCGCCTGGCGTTTGCAAGCCCGCTCAACAAGTACTCGCCACTGGTGCGGTCGACGTATGACCCTGCGCGGCTGCCGGAAAAGTCCCTCATCCGCCACTCGCTGCCGCCTGGGACGGCGCCCAGCGCGCCCGACGCGCGGCCACCGCGGCGCCCCGCATCGCAGTCCCTCTCGCCGTCGCCCGGGCCACGTCGACGTCCCGCTGCTCCCGAAGCGGCCGCTGGCGGCGGCGTGAATGACTCGGAGCTACCCGACTCGCCCGGGGCGATCATCACGCACTCTGGGCAGATGATCACTGCAACCGCGAATCTGCTCGGGGCGTGGCAGCGGGTAGCTGACGCGGCAGGGGATGCCGCGCCTACCGCCGCCGCGCGGCAGGGGGCGGAGACAAGCGGCTGGGCGGCCCTGTTGGGCGAGTTTGCAGCCGGCGGCCGCGTCACGTTTGCCCAGTTTCAGAGCGCCCTGGTGGCCGGGGACGAGTGCAAGGTGCCCGGATTGACGGAAGTGAGGGAGGATGCAGACGACCTGTGGACCGCACTCGTTGGGAACAGGGGCGCTGCCGGTGCCGTGTCAGAGATTGCGGAATTGCTCACCATCGCATGCTCCGAACGTGCCGCCTCCCGCGCGCCTGGGTCCCCAAACACCGCGCACGAGCTTCGTAGCCACATCCGCAGCAGGCAGTCCCCCGCAAGGCGGTCTGTTGATGAAGACATGTGCAACGTCGAAACGGACTCCTTGGACGGGCTGCGCGAGAGCATGGAGAGACTCCAAAACTTCATCGGCACGCAGCCGAGGGCTTCAGGAGAGGCCATCGCCTCGTTGGAGGTTTACCTTGCCAAGGAGCCCGCTGCACGTGCGCTCACAGTGCCGCCCCGAAGTGCCGCGCCGCAGGAATATGCCGCAGCTTTCAACACTGTTGATCCTTCTCCGGATGTCTTGCAAGGGCACCCCGCAGCAGAGGCAAGGGCGGGCGATGACGGTGCACCACACCCGCCCTCAAAACACGCATCTTCGACAACCGTTACAGCAGCTGTCCGCGACTGGCTCCTCACACCTCCTAGCACGCAGACGTCAGCCGCAGCCGCAGCGAGTGCGGAGCTCGCGGTTGGCGGTGACAGTGCCTCGCCTGCCGCGGTTCTGCAGCCACAAGATGAGGGGCCCTGGCCACACGATGCAGAGCATTGGCTTGCTGGTCACATTGCTATCTCGCCTTCTCCACCGGACACTGACTCCAACCACAGTGGTAATTCCGGGGTGTCGACCCCACGCGAAGAGGGTGGATCGGTACTGAGAAATTCGCTGCCTAGGAGCATTCTCGGTGCCTCAGAGGGCTCAACTGTTCAACGGCCGACCAACCGTTCGACGAACCGTTTTGGCTGGCCACCAGGCAGGGGCAGCCTAGAGGAAAGCCCGGCAGACAAATCCCAAACCCTGACCAGCCCGTTGCCGGCTCCTCCTCCGCAGCCTCACCTGAAAAGCCCGCAACGCCGCCAGCAGCCACTGCGTGCTGGGCTCTCCCGTCTTGGGGACAGACGTCCCACTGATGGTATACACACATACACACACACACGTACATATATATATATATACATATATATATATACATACGTGAGAGAGAGGGAGGGAGTTGTGTGTGTGTGTGTGTGTGTGTGTGTGTGTGGTGTGTGTGTGTGTGTAAGCGTATGTATATGTATATATTATATATGACAGATGATGAAGGCCCCCAGCTAGACACGTGTGTGTGTGTGTGTGTGTGTGTGTGTGTATGTGTATGTGTGTGTGTGTGTGTGTGCATACGTATGTATGTATATATTATATATGACAGATGATGGAGGCCCCCAGGTAGCCACACAGACACGAGACACTCTAGTGGACGCTTCGTCTCCGCCCTCCGGAGGGGCAGCAAACCAGGGATGTGATTCGGGCGCGAGTGCCGGCATTTTGGGTTCAGATTCTCCTGGCTCGCGTGCTCTGGGTAAGAATTTCTGGATATATATATGTATGTATGTATGTATAGATTGCGCAGACATTTGCTGTGTGTGTAAGTGTGTGTGTGTGTGTGTGTGTGTGTGTGTGTGTGTGTGTTGTCCTGCACCGACTTCTTAATGTGCATGTTGTACGTTGTTTGTGTCTTGAATATTTGAAACATCAACGTCCTGGGGACTTCCTGTTGTGCATGTTGTATGTGTGTGCATGTGTGTACATATACATACACACAGTACATACACACCACACACCACACACACACACACACACACACACACAAGGCCGCACATACCTATTAACTACCTACCTGACTTTTTTTTTTGGCAGAGGCATACACGAGAGTATCTGCCGAGGCTCAGGGCGGGGGAGACGGTGTCAACACTGACACAGAGCTGGGGATGGATGAGGAGGAGGACTCCTCCTTCAGCCTCGAGGTGCCTCTCACAGCTTGGGGGGCTGATGACTTTGAAAGAGGGGCTATTTTGGGAAGGCTGCGGGAACGGCAGTTACACACATCCTGTCACTCCGCTGTGAGGTGTGTCTGTGTCAACAGGTCTCTTGGCTGCTTGGTAGGTCTAGTTGCAGGTCTCTTTGGACCAAAGTGCTACCTCAGGTGCCTCAAGTACCTGATGTGAGAAGTAGGTCTCTGTTGCTCGTATAGATGTCTCTGTGTATGTCTCTATGTATGTCTCTGTGCATAGTAAGCCTCTTATGACATGTGCTATGTTGCTTGTATAGTATGACATATGACACACTTGCGGACCTCAGCATCTCCCATCCTGTACTGCGCATGGTCAAAATGTTTTCTCCGAGCCGGAGCCAGAGGTTTGGTGGGTCTCCCAGTAAGGGCCGGGCGCTGAGGAGCGAAGAAGAGGTGAGGCTCAGCGATAACGAGGTGTGAAGCTATATGTATGTATATATATATCTATATATATTGCCTGAATTTGTGGCTCCGATCTCTATATATCTCTCTCTCTCCCCCCCCCCCCCTACCCCACCCCACCCACCCTACTCTCTCTCTCTCTCGCTCTCTCTCTCTCTTTCAGGAGACACCTCTCGCAGAGAGACAGGCAACTTGCCAGCCCTCAATGTGTTGCTAATGTGTTGCTAACGTGTTGCTAATGACAGGCAACTTGCCAGCCCTCAATGTGTTGCTAATGTGTTGCTAACGTGTTGCTAATGACAGGCAACTTGCCAGCCCTCAATGTGTTGCTAATGTGTTGCTAATGTGTTGCTAATGACAGGCAACTTGCCACCCCTCAAAACTGGGTTCTACCCCCGAAGATTTGATTCCTCAGGCCCTTCCCGGCCGTGTGCGTGGTAACGACAATGATTATTGTCGTCTCGAGGCTCGGATACTGTCTCGCTTGGAGGATCGGCGAGAGAGACAGCAAGCACACGTACAAACGGAAGTTGGAGGAGGAGGAGTGGCCAGTGGCGTGGGAGGTGGCATTACGCCACAATCTGCACACGCTGTGCGTGATGACGAGTTGGTGGAGGAGCATGCTGAGGACGTGAAAGGGTCGGTGTCGGAGGGGTGGGCACGTGCGAGAGCTCGACCAGAGCCCCGAGAGACGCCTGGTGATGGTACCACAGAAGGAGTGTACACGCGGGGGGATGACACACAGAGTGTTGCACAACCTGCAAGAGTGCATGCGGCTCGCGGTGCGTCAGGAGATGTGGCGGGCAGTGAAGGAGGGCGAGGGGCAGGGGCAGGGACGGCGGAGTGCAGAGAGGGCTTCAGTGCGCAGCTGGCAGCGATCGTGGCGGAGGTACAAGATGCTGTATCTTGGGTACGGAGCTCGCATGAAGCCGCAGCACTTCGCTCGCTGTCTGACGATCAGCTCATGGCTGCTGCTGATGCACGCGCTGACCCCCTTGCGCCTCCCGTGTGGGAGGTGCCGGTGGAGGATTCCTCTAGAGGGTCATGGACGTCGGAGGCAAGTCCGCGGCGAGGGGCTGCGAGACCTTTCCAGCACACATTCTCAAAAGTAGTCTCTAATGACTTTTTGTAGTAGATACACTAGGGCGCTGACCTTTGAGAATTTGTGTCAAGGCCGGTCAACGTGGAGAACGAGCCGGCAGCTCAGTCGGGTATGCGGCGATCGACCTCAGGTATGCCAGTGTCAATTAGCATCTTTCGCTGTTTAAGGTCTATTTTTAGGTCTCTTTTGACGCTGGTGCATACCTCAGGTTCGCCGCTGAAAAGTCCTTGGCAAACACGGTCTGGGACGGCAGGACGGGAGGCGCGTGACCAGTTCAACACAAGCCACAGCCCCTTCGCGTGCATCTCTCCCCCAAAACAACGTTCTGCTGCAAATGATGCTGTGAACACCTCGCCCCACTCGCCCACGCTGGCTCCCCGTGCAGCCAGCGCTTCCCCCAACAGCAGGCCGCCGAAGGCGCGCGGGGCAGGAGCCCAGGGGGCAGCACATGCGGTGGCTGAGGCCGTGCGCACCATTTCGCAGTGGCGCCCGCCATCTGCGTCTCATAGGAGCCCAGCCGCCAACAGCCAACTCGGCCGAAGTGAAGGTGCAGGTGAAGGAAATGAGACCTGTGCTGTGCCAGTGCCTTCGTGGGTCCCCCCCACACACCCATCGACGGAGGCCAGCTGTATAGCAGCCTTCGTTATCCGCTCGGAGACGCTGCAGCAGCACGCAAATGTGCAGACTACAGTCCTCGCGCTCCCCGGGAGCTTGAGGCCTACGCGACGTGCCGACAGGGAGCCTCACACGTTGAGCAACGGCTGCGATGCAGAGTGCCACAATGCTGCAGCCGGTGGTGGCTACGGCGTAGCTGTGGGCAATGTCTCGCTAGAGCTAGACAGATTGAGCCGCGTTCGCGCAAGGCCCATCACTCTTTCGAGCAACGCCGGCGCCACCATGGTGCAGGCGCCGCCGCCGCTTCCCTCGCTTACGCCGGCGGTGGTGGCATCATCTTCTGCCAAAGCAGCAGCTCCTAGTACTCTCTCCCCTGTGGGGGAGTGGGAAGCGAAGTATCAAGGCAACGCGGCGAATGAGGGCGATGAGGGTCAGGGTGTGGGAGAGTCCCCAGGTGAGTGGGAGAGTCCCCGGGTGGCTCCTCCGATACCCACGCATTACAGCCCACACGTGAACCGGCTTTCTGGCGCTGCTGCCGCTCCAGGACCGGCGGCGAGATGTAGCAGTGCCGGGGCAGGGGGGTATGGATATGGCTCTGCAGTGCCCTCTCCGGTGGTACGGGCCAAGGATCATCTTCGACACTTTTTCCTCTCGGGCACGCCCCGGCGAGCGGACGCGACAGATAGTGCTGGCTGTGGGCCGGAAGGGGGCGGGGGCAAGTGGGTGGAGGATAGTCCGCAGCCCCGACGCACGGCCCCTGCGCCACTTTTTGCTCTAGGCCACCCTCAAGATGGTGACGGAAACGAAGGTCCGCGAGCAGAGCCGCCCCTGCCGTGTCCCCAAGATCCTGCTTCGGCGAGCCGAGGCATGGTGGAAGGCGCTGCTTATGGCGGGGGGGCGGAGAGCTTCGGAGGTAGGGGCAAATTTGTGGTGGTGAGGCTGCCAAAGGGGGAAGTGATGGTGATCTCAGAAGACACGTATGATTTCACGAAGCCGCACCGTGGTCGGGTGATAAATGAAGGGTGGGAATCAGGCTCAGACCATTCCGAGGGGGAGGACTCGCTGGCTGACGGTGGAGGCGGTTTGGAGATCTCGCAATTCTCCGATGACGACGGTGATCTAGCAGGGGCGGGGCAAGGGGGCGCACAGGACACCACGCGGAATCACGCTCGTTGTGCAGTGCTGCAGAGGCGGCAGGCGTGGGAGGCGAGGGAGGAGAGGAGGGAGGTGAGGAAGCAGGAGGCGCACGCTCGACACTCAGCATGGATGATCCTGGCAGCGACACCCGCCGACGTGTTGAGGCAAGAATGGCCCCGGCACTCCCCCCCCTTCTGGATGGCTATAGCGCTAGAGAAGGCTGATGCGCCTCTTCTGCGGCGGCAGCGAGCGGCAGTGCGCGAGGTGCTGGCAATGGAGCGGGCGCGTCTAGGGAAGGAGGTGCGTGAGGTCTGGGACAAGTTGCTGGCCGCGCTGCTCGAGCTCGACTACGAGATTCTGCTGCAAGAGATTGGGCAAGAGCGCCTGGAGACGCGCGAAGAGCGGCGGGCGTGTGCCCGAAGTAGAGCGCGTGGCGTATTTTCCGCCTCCCGCTCGCGATCCAGGAATGTTTCCAGAGACAAGGGAGCTCAGAACTGGGAACCGAAGCCTCGGTCTGGGCCACCGTTGGGTGTGCCCTCAGCGGCAATGTACAAGAGGGGGAGGGGCGATGGGCCCTCCTTGCGGGGTTCGCTTCGGGAACAAGCTCGGTCAGCCTCGCGGTCACAGGAGCGAGGGCGAGCGCTTTATGATGCGGTGGCCTTGGGGGCGAGAAGCAGTCGCGACCTTGGCGCAGGGGTTTTGCGGGGAGAGAAGGATCGGGGCAAGGAGGACGAGGGGCAGGGCATGATGAGCTGGGTGGTGGATGCGGTCGATCCGGCACAGTTTCGTACTCTGCTCCTCCAGAATCTGGTGTGCAAGCTGCGGCTGCGGCACGCACTGGTCGCGCTGGGCGCCTACGCAAAGGTCTCAGCGGTTGCTGTCGCTGCCACGGCAGGGCTTGCACAGCGCCTGCCTGTTGCTTGCCGCCTCTGGGGGTGGTCAGCGCTCCGGCATGTGCAGGTGGAAGCGCGGCAACAGCGGGAGCTTGCGGACCTGCACCTTTCGTCGGTCTCCTACAAGCGGCACCACCGCGCTCTCTTGCTCTGGCGCGACACCGCCGCGTTTAAGAACCGCCTCTTTCTTCTCGCAGCATCTGCACGGTTGTCGCATACGCGCCTGCTCAAGTCGCGGGCCATCGGAATCTGGCGGGGAAGCACGGCCGACCTGATGCTCTCGCGGAGTCAGCAGGCGCTGGCAAGCAGCTTGTTGGTCATGGTTGTGCGAGGGAAGGTGCTGTCGGCGTGGCGGCGGTATGCTCGCACGCATGCCCAAAAGCGCGCTGCTGTGCTCCGCTTCGCCGAGGGCGTCGGCCGCGCCGAGCTTCGTCTCTTGGAGCAGCAGCAGCACGAGCAGCACGCGGATGATGAGGCTGCGATGCTCTCACGAGCCGGCAGCCCGCGCAGCGCGAGCGTCTCTTCGAGTTCAGCCCTGGGAAGGGTGACATCAACGCTCTCGACCACCTCCGCTGCTGCCGCCGCAGTGGAGGCAGCAGCGCAGGCCTCGCGCGCGCGCGCGCATCGACAGATGCTCCTTCAGACTGCTTCGACGCATGTTCGTGCATTGGCGTTGCGGCGGGACAGCGCTGCACGGATGCTCTGCACGACGAAGTGCAGTTTGGCAAACTGCACTTCGTCGTTTCCGGCACACGGCATGCGAGGTGGTGAAGATGCCGTGTTGCCTGTGGCTGTAGCCGGTACCAGGCGCGCGATGGAAGCGCGCGACGGCTGGCGGGGCCAGCATATCGCTGACTCTTCGGACAAGCTGCATGGCGGTCGGGGCGCCAAGGAGGAGACGAGCGTGCTGGTGTTGGGTGAGAGACATCAGGGTGAGGGCGCGCTTGCTGCTGCACGGGCCCTTTTCCTCCACAGCACCGCAAAGGGTCCCCAGGAGGGTGTCTCCGGCGCCTTCTGGGGTGCTGAGGGTGCACGAGGCAGTAGTGGATGTTGGAATGGGGGCTGGCGTGGTGTGCCAAGGGGGCACAGAGTTTCGTCGGATGATGAAGGGGGGTTGGAGCATGGGGACGCCACTAGTCTGGATGAGGGTGAGTGGAGTGCAGATGATGCGTATGCTTCCTGCGTTGCCGGCAGTGTTGGCGGGGGTGTGGAAGAAAAGCAGGGGCGGCAGAGGGCAAGGGGCGGCGCAAGCCAAAGGCCGCAGGCTAGGAAAGTGTGGAAGGAATCTGTCCGTGCTGTACACTGTGGGAGGCTGCTCAAGGTGTGCGTGCATGAATGGCGCGAGGCGTTGCTGGTCGCTGTGGCGGAGCGCGTCTTCTCCGCACGGCGCCTTCGCCATCTAGCCCTCGTATGGGTGTCAGCCGCTTCAACACAGGCCAAGAATATCGCAGCCCTGCGCCGGCGCGTAACAGCGCGGCGGCGGAGCGCAGCCAAGCTCAGCGCCATGTTAAGCTGGGCCCTTTGTTGCGCAGCGTTCGGGCTCGGGCGACGAGCAGCGCAACGCCAGGCGTTCTCCCTCTTGTGCACGGCGCTCCTTGCGCTGGCACGGGACAGGGAGGCGTTTGCCCTCGCCGCGCGCCGCACGATGTTGCGCAGCAAGACGCTCAGGCGCTGGCTCTTCTTCATGCGTGGACGCGCCACCGCGCTCGCGCTGCTTCTGCAAGGGCAGGAGCTCTACCGCCGCCATCTCCTTTTGGGAAAGTGGTCTCGGTGGTGGGTATTCGCGCGCGAAAATGCGCGATTTCGACGCGGTGTAGAGGCCCTTGCCTCGCGCTGCCGCCGTTCACGCGGCCGCTGGTCCATGGCGCGCTGGGCACGATGCAGCAGGGAGCGTGCGTTGCAGGTATGAGTCTCAAAAGTTTGATCCATGTGTGCAGTGATTGTGTGCCACCGTTCGAGCTAATCCTTTTGCAGGTAAGATAGGGATAGTAAGGTGCAGTAGGCCTATAAGCGACGATTGTATGTCCATGCGTGCAGTCGGATGGAGGTCACCGGACACTGACTGTTGTGTGCCAATGCCTTTCAGCGACGAGTCGTGGGACGTGCGCTCCAGCTGTGGGCGGCGCAGTGGGCCGACGAGCAGGACCCGTATGGTTCGGCTTTCGAGATCCTTGGCGTCGCCCTGCCAGCGTGGCGTGGGGCGGCGGCAGAGTTGGCAGAGGAGCGCCGAATGATGGTCAAGACACGCGCCGCCGACATTTTCTGGCGCCTGCGCACGTGGGCGCGCGTCGTCATTGCGTGGAAGGCCGCTCTAAGGCTTCTGCGGCGCCTGCATGCCAGCGAGGCGCGCATTGCATCTCGTCGCCGTGCGCTGGCGCTTCGTTCCCTCTTTGCACGCTTTCGCGAAGCAGTGGGTGCGGAGATGGAAGCGCGTGCGGCGGAGGAGGCGCGTGTGGCACGGGCGGGGTTGCGGGTGTGGCGGGCGGAGCTCAGGAGGGAGAAGGGCGGCGAGAGGCAGAAGCGCCGTGTGCTTGCTTCATGGTTGCGGTTAGCCCGGGAGCACAGGCGCGCGTGGCCAGCAGAGCACAGGCGAAGCGCGTTGTTGGAACAATGTGTCAGCGCATGGAGCCGCGGCATTCTGGTCCAGGGGAGGCACCGCCTCGCAAGGAGGCTCTTGGAGAGAAGTGGGACGGTACGCGCTGTGTCGTGCTGGCGGCAGGCAGCGCGCCTCCAAGCGCACACGCGGCAGGGGAATGTGCTGGCTGTGGCGCGCTCGCGTCGCGGCACCCTGCTACGCGTCTTGCGGCAGTGGTCAGGTATGCCAGTGTTCAAAAATGCACTTTCGCTCGTTAGTAGCCCTATTTGTAGGTCACTGATGACGTGTGTGCGGACCTCAGAATACGCGAGACACCGCAAAGCCTACTACGCTGCCGTCATCAAGGCGTCGCTCTGTCACAGCGAGAGCTTGCTCCGCGCTTCGCTGCGCCATTGGCGACGCTCGCAGCCAGCGCAAGGTGCAGCAGCCGAGGTCCAGTCGCCACAGCTGCCTCAGACCCATACACAGACCCATACCAAGACACAAACAGGGTCTCAGACCCATACCCAGACACAAAGAGAGGCGCCTGCCAAGGGCCTCATCGCGGCGGTGGCTGGCGACGTGGCAGAAGTTGCTGAATCTGGGCAAGACGTGCACATCGCCGCCGAGGCCGGCGTGACGGCAGCGCAGGCAGATGTTCGTGGGGCACCGTCTGGGACACCAATGGCGAGGACGGCGTCATTGAGGGTGCTTGAGGAGCCCGTGGTGTCTGTGGGCAGGTGTGTCTGTGTGTGTGTTCGCGTGCTCGCGTGTGCGTGTGCATTTGGTTGTGTGTGAAAGAGGCACAGTGAGAGAGGGGGAGAGAGAGAGAGAAAGAGAGCTTCTGGTGCAAATGCAAACCCGTGCAAACATGCACACAAACACCAACACACGTCAACATTTGTCTGTGTTGCAGGGCGGGGCCACTGGGGCTGCAGTCGCCGCTCAAACGTCACCGAGACGTGTCGCCGTTGACCAGGGATGCCCCCATCACCCACACGCTGGAGCTGTCATCGGCGAGGAGGGACGTGCTTCGCGAGAGCTCTCGAGCGGGCACGGGGACTCAGGCTAGTCCTTGGCGCGCTGGGCAGGTTGCAGGAGTTGCAGGTGCGCACCAACGACAGGGGCTGCGGCAGCATCAAGGGCAGACTATCGCAACCAAGCGCGCGAGTATGGAGGCATCAGCGGTATCTCTGGATGCATCGCGGATGGAAGGCAGTGGTGCCGGCAGTGCGGAGACTCCTGTACAGCATCCCTCAAGTGCTGTGCCTGCCAATGCTCCTGGGAAGGCTGGCGGCGGTGGAGTGGCGCTCTTCGGCGCGTATCATACCACGGGGAAATCGCTGCAGGTACCAGCGTGCACACACGCCCGCGCGCCCTCCCCTCAAGAGTAGAGAGCAACAGGGGACAATATGCACAGATGCAGATGACAATGGTCTTTTTTTTCATTTTTGCAATGTGTGTGGAAAAGATTCGGCTTCTGACGGGCAGTTTCTGCGACAAACAGCAACAACTGGCCACCGTGGGCGCTGCGCAGCACCCCCAGAGCGGGTCCCAGCACACCAGCGTGGCGGTGCTCGATCGTCGTCCCGTCCGCTCGGGTACGGGTGGCGCAGATGGAGGGACACATGACCGAAGCATCGCCGGGGGGGAGCCTCAAGTAGCCGTCAACGCCAAGCTGATCGCGTTTGCGGGGGCCGGCACGTCGTCGTACTCGCAGTACGGCAGCTACATGCTCGGGGAGCGCGTGCGGAAGCTCACGGCTGTCAAGGTCGGAAGCGGCGATGCCGAGAAGGAGAATGTCGGGCGCGGCAAGAGTGTGTCTGCGTCTTCGCAGGCGTATGCGCGTGGGCCCGCTGCCAAACCACATGCCAATTTGGACCCCCGCGCTGCGAGGGGGTTGCGTGGCGAAGACCATTTGCCGCAGCTGATACAGCAGCTGGGGCTGAGTCGCGAGACCCTTGATCTCGTCCTTCCTGCTCGCCAGCGCGTGAATCAATGAAGGGTGTATACCGCTGCTGCGGTTTTCAAAATGTTTGTGCAAGAATTTGATGTGGATTCGAGGGTTTCAAGTGTTTTTCAAAGGCAAATCAATTCTAATAAAGGTATTAATGAACTAAAACGCCGCGAGACTCTGTTTCTCTGAGTTTTGGAGAACCGGATATACATGTACACGTGTGTGTATGTTAGTTTCTATGTGGTACATGTATGCGGAATGAGCGGTGGTTGTCTCACATGTATACGTATGTAGAGCAACTCCGGTGAAGCGGGGTTTGTGTTTGTCGAGTGTTTATTTTGAAGGTCAACGGGCCAAGCCCCCTTACGGGGTTAATCTGGCGTGCGCCAAAAGGGCGCCTACCCGGAAACCCCCTGTAGTCTTCGGTCACGAATCAGACTAACGATTCGAGTCAGACTCGGACCACAGGCAACTCAGGCTAAAGAAAAACGTTTTTGCTTATAGATAGTTTTTACGGTTTTTGCTTATAGATAGTTTTTACGACAAAAGGAGGGAGGAAACAACACCGAGAGAGAGGAAACGCTCGGTTAGTACAAGTATGTTCTCCTGATCCTCATATTCTTTTAGCAGGATGGAGCGGATTCCTGCGTTTTTTAGTCTTTACGACAAGAGTTGCACCTAAACAAAAGATACGAACACCCCCTCAGAGTGAAAATTTCAGGGATTTTCAAATTTTTCGGGCAGGCCTCAGAAACACTGTCAGATCACCGTGCATTTCACTACTCTCACAACACCCCTCAATAGTGAACCTTTGGGTTGAGTTAGTACTTGTAAAGTTAGCTCCCGAGCAAAAAAATAGTCGTTCGTCGGATAAGTTTTAAGTCTGATTCATGCAAAAATTTCTTCAACTTGACTTTACTCGGTCACGTTACCGTCTTACAGTAGCGTTCCGGGAGATAGAAACTGCGAGAAAGAAACCCAGTGCTGGATTTGGGCCAGTTTCTTCCAGTGTGTCTTAGAAACCCGCTGGCTGGGTTTTGGGGCAGTTTCTTGTAATTTTTAGAAACTGGGTTTAGTACCTAGAAACTCGCTGGCTGCGTTTCTTGCGATTTTTTCGCAAGGAAACATCGTGTGTGTGTGTGTGTGTGTGTGTGTGTGTATGTGTGGATTTGTAAATTTGTATACCTATGTATAGTGACGA
>Ga0315905_10002806_pt1 | contig 18213 bp, 18 predicted proteins | sample LakEriMetagenome_5_FD_203522 | JGI IMG/M metagenome (GOLD analysis project Ga0315905, IMG submission 203522) | Freshwater fungal communities from buoy surface, Lake Erie, Ohio, United States - Buoy 4 MA121 | ecosystem: Environmental > Aquatic > Freshwater > Lake | place: USA: Lake Erie, Ohio... | reverse complement strand
CAGCTCCCGAACCTTGACTACTTTGTCCTGCTAAATAACCTAAACCAATAGAATAAGAATTTTGACCATAATTTCCAGCATTAAATCCTATACCAATCGAGTAGTCTAATTGATTAGTATTCCCACAAGCTGTTCCTATAGCTATAGAATTAGATTGTTGATTTGTTTGACCAGCTACATATCCTATAGAAATACTTTTACTTTTTTGATTACTACCAGCTGCATTATAACCTATACCAACAGAATATTCTCCTTGTGATGTTTGACCTGTTTGTCTTCCTATTGCTACACTTCCTGTTCCTTGAACAGATGTTCCAGCTGATAGCCCTATTGCTACTGCATTTATTTGTTGAAGCGTTGCTCCTGCATTTTGTCCTAAAACAACATTTTCACTTCCTACAGAATATGATAATGTAGAAGGTTTCCAATATAAATAATCTCCGTAAAATGTTCCTGTAGACAATGAACTACCTCCTGCAAGTCCTTGAGAGCCAACTTCTCCTTGTACTCCAATAACACCTTGAGGTCCTTGAATTCCTATTAACTTACTTTCATCTGTCACATCTCCAGAATATTCATAAGATGAATCTGGACCTGTAGAACCTATACCTGTTCCCATATAAACAAACAATTCTCCTCCTGTAACAAGAACAAATTCTCCTATATTTCCTCCTGTTGGAGATAAATCATTTAATCCTGTATATGAAGATACTGATGTAAATACTTTAAAACCTTTACCTGTATCTCCTTTAGGACCAGTTATTGAACTAGTAAACCAACCTAAATTTAATTTAGTCCCTGTTGTTATATATGGACTATATCCATTAATAATATATTCTGTTATATAAAGAAAACTTGCTGTTCCCATCATATTACCTAAAATTCTATAAGTTCCATAGTTGTTATAATCCTCTGTTAAAGTTAAATAAACGTTATTAGGATTTAAATTTATTGCATTATTTATAGTCATAAATAAACTTGTTTGGTCTACTCCATTACTATCTACTTTATAAAAATCCCATGTATTAAAAACTCCTGTATTATTCCATAAATAAGGATTACCTCCTGTTGCTCCTAGATAATGGTCAACAACTCCACTAAAAGGAAAACTTGTACCTGAAGATGATATTATCCAACTAGCATTCTCATACGAACCAACGGTTCCTTGGTATCCTTGGAATCCTTGGTATCCTTGGAATCCTTGGTATCCTTGGAATCCTTGAAACCCCATATATCCTCCTGTAGAATTTCCAGGAGGTCCCATAGGTCCTTGTGGTCCCTCTATTTTAGTAGTTGCTCCTATACCTACTCTACCTCCTAAAGAAATACCACTATTTAAAAATTTTATGTTACCAGATGACATATTTATCTATACAGCAACATAAAATTTTAATTCTTCTTTTAACAACATTTTTTTATTTATACTTATACTTAAAGATTCGTTTTATATCATTTATTTATTATTCTTAAAAATATTATTTACTTTATTATAAATTATGTCATCAGATAATTTAGTTTTTATAGAAGACTCGATAGTAGTTGATAATGAAGAACGTGAAGATTCTTTATATGAAGTACAACAAGTAAAGAAATACGGAGACGAAGAAAAACAAGAAGAAGTGCAAGAAGAAGAAGAGAATGTAATAGAAAAAAATCCTTTATGCGAATACGATGAAGTTTTTGTAGATGAATCTAAAATTCAAGATGAAATAAACTTAATACAAGATGAAATAAATAAAGCTAATAATGAAGAAGAAATCGTTATTTATGAAGAATGTGATGTAAAAGATTCTTCTACACAAACAAATAGTAATAGTAATTCAAAACTCTCTACAAAAAACCCTTCTGTTCAACCTTCTGTTCAACCTTCCGTTCACGCTTCTGTAGTTCATTCGGTTGTTCACTCGGCAAAACAGTCAGCAAAAGTATCAGCAAATCAAACAGTAATTCATTCAGTTAAAGCATCAGTTAACCCATCTAAACAAGCGTCAGCAAAACCTTCAGCAAATCCGTCAAGAATTCCTTCGGTAGTTCCATCTGTCGTACAATCTAAACAAGCATCAGCAAACCCTTCAAGAATTCCTTCGGTAGTTCAATCTAAACAAGAATCAGCAAATCCATCAAGAATTCCTTCGGTAGTTCCATCAGTAGTTCACTCTAAACACGCATCAGCAAACCCTTCAGTAGTTCAATCTAAACAAGCATCAAGAATTCCTTCGGTAAACCCTTCAAGAATTCCTTCAGCACACGCGTCAGCAAATCCATCAGCACAAGCGTCAAGAATTCCTTCGGTAAACCCTTCAAGAATTCCTTCAGCACACGCGTCAGCAACAACATCTCGTAGAGGTTCTTTTTCACATGTACCTATAGAAGATACTTTACCTGAATTTCAAGGAATTCCGGAAGAACAATTTGTACTTAATATGGAACCTGAAATTATAACACAAGCTAAAGAATCTACAAGAAACCGTAAAAAAGATAGATTAAATTTAGCTAATGATATACTTGCTGAATTACCAATTTCTATAAGATATAATGAAGGCATATATATTGATAACGATGAAAAATTAGATAACTACATCGACGACTGGAAAAACTGGACTGAAGACGGTTTAGACCAATTAAAAATACTCCTCGAACAAATAGCTGTAGATGAACTTAAATATAAAAGAATGTCTACAATTAACATAGGATGTACAAAAGCTATTCAAATGGGTTTAATGATTGTAGGTAGTGCTATAGTCTATATTCAAGCATCAGGAAAAGCTAGTCCAGAAACTATAAATGATTTTAATATAGCTTCTGGTGGTATAACAACTATAGCTTCTCTTTGCTTATCAGTATTTGCTTTTAACAAAAAAGGCCCTCACTATTCAAAAGTATATCAAACATTACAACAATTAAGATGCTGGATAGAAGCCAAATTAGTTCTTCCTATTGAAAAGAGATTCTCTCCTTACGATATATACACCATATCAAGAAAAGCCTATGATGTTATCATGTTAGAAGCTAAAACTGGTTTAGAAAGCTCAAAGTAAACTAATTTAAACACTATATTATTATAATATAAAGATGGAAAATAATTCCTTATGTGAAAGTGATGAAATATATCAACAAAATTATAAAAATGAAAAACAAAATGGTCCTTATAAAGAATATTATGATGATGGAAAATTAAAATTAGAAACAACCCTTAATGAAGGTTTATATGAAGGTTTTTGTAAATATTATTGGGAAAGTGGTCAATTAAGAGAAGAATGCTTCTATACTATATTAGATATTGATGGAGTTAAAGAAAGCTTTTTAGAAGGTCCTTGTATTAAATGGGGAGCGTTAGATAATAAAACAAAGGAATTTTCTTATATAATAATAGATAGAGAAGAAGGTATAAAAGAAAGTGTTTATCATGGAGAATATAAAGAATATAATTATAGCGGAGAACTTCATATATTTTGTAATTATAATAAAGGTGTTCGTGAAGGTAAATATATTTTATTTTCTTTCATGGGTTATAAACAACAAGAATGTTTTTATATTAATGACAAATTAGATGGTCTTTATGAAGAATGGTTTATACCTCTAGGATATAGGAGAGATGAAAAATCTGATAATCAGTATAAACTGAAAAAAAGACTATATTATAAAAATGGAGAATATGAAGGTTCATATGAATATTGGTATAATAATGGTAATAAAAGAGTAGAATGCTTTTATAAAAATAAACAATTAGATGGCCCATTTAAAGAGTGGGATAATCGTGGAAATTTAACTTTTGAAGAAACTTATATTAACGGAGTTTCTAGTAAAGATATACTTAGTATAAAATCTTTAGAAAAATGTATAGATTTTTTATATTCTTCTCAAACAGACGGTTTAACAAATTGGTCTGAACAAGAATATATTGACATTATGAACACTCTTAAATATTGTAAAGAACTAATTGAGGATGAGGATGATGAAGGTACAATATCAGAATTAGCAGAAATAATATCAGAATTAGAAGATGAAGAGAATAATGATTAAAGACCAATTATTTCTAAATTTAAACACTATATTATTTATATTTAATATAATGTTTACTAATATAAATTCAATAGAAGAAATCCAAGACTCAAATGATATTGGATTTCTTTATATTTTTGATGCGTCTAATTATGATAATGATATTTCCCTATCTCTAGAAGACGTTGTAAAAATAGGTATGACTAAACTAAATATAAAATCAAGACTAAACCAATATAAATCATCCCCTAAAAACATATCTTATATTAATTGTTCTGAACCCTCAAAAAGAGAAAGATTATTAAAGAACTATATTAAAGAAAAATTAAATATAAAACCTGTATGTGGCTCTGAATACTTTAAAGGATGTAGAGAAGGCTTAGAAAAAGTCATATTATACTTTGCTAAATGCGACCTCGAATCAATAAATAATTATTATGATTCATATAACGATAATGATAAAAAATCAGAATGGTTTAACTCTATAGATTTAAATCACGAGTTCCCTGAACCATTATATAAATGTAATAATGTTACTTCTTATGCTGTTAAAAAATGCGAGTTTACTTGTGCATTTTGTCAAAAAGAATTTGCCTTAAAGAAAACCTTGGACGTCCACGTAAAAACTAATAAAAAGTGTATATCTTCAAGACCTAATATAGATATTAGTTGTATATGGTGTAAAGCTAATTTTTTGACTAATATTGACCTTGAAAAACACTATAAAAAATGTGACGTAGATAAGTATACTTTACATATAAGGTTAATTGAAGAGAATAGAACAAAAGATATAATATTAAAAGAAAAAAATAAAGAGATAGAACGTCTTAATAACATAATAAAAGACCTTACAAATAAGATTAAAAGATAAACATAAAACATATAAAATATTTCTAATTCTATCTTTTTCCTATAGAAATAAAAAAAGTCGATCATTTTCAAATCATTTGTTATAGACCTTATTTATGGTTAAAATATAAGAATAATATGTATTATTATATTTTAAGGCTATTTGTATATTGTATGATATTAAGTAAAATTCAGCAAATTAAGTAATTTCTTATTATTGCTTAAATTTTTTTATTATTTTTATTTTCTACCAATTTAAATAAAGAATGGATTTATATAAAAGTAAAACTATGGATAATTCAGTATTTTCTTGTAATTTCTGTAATAGTAGTTTTACCCTTAAAAGAAACCTTGTTCAACATTTAAAAACAAGCAAAAGGTGTATATCAAAGAGACCACGCGTAGATATTAGATGTATATGGTGTAAAGGAACTTTTGTAACAGGAGACTTGCTTGAAAAACACTATAAAAAATGCGATATCAATAAAGAAATAGAACATGTAAAAGTTCTTGAAGAAAATAAGTCTCTTATAAAAGAAAATGAAAACATTAAGAAAGAAAAAGATAAAGACATTGTTAAATTAGAAAAAGATATTGAACTTCTTAGAACAGAAAAAGATAAAGAGATAGAGCGTCTTAATGATATCATAAAAGACCTTACAGGAAAGATTAAAGGAGATACAACCAATAACACAATAAACAATCCTATTACTTATAATATAACCTTAAACTGTGCTAAGCCCTTATTACTCTCAAAAGATAGAATAATAAAGCTAATGAATAATACGTGCGTTCCTCGTTATATTAGAAATGGTCAAGAAGGGTTAGCAGATTGGTTCTTGAATGATGTATGTAGAAATGATAATAGTGATATAGCAATAGAATGTACTGATAAACAAAGAAAAAAGTTTAGATATGAGGATGAGAATGATATTCCTAAAGAGATATCTGGTATTGATTTAGTTGACCTATTAAAGGATTGTATACAACCTTTTAAAAAATCAACATATTATCATCAAGCTAAACAAGAAGGACAAGACAATAAAGAAAATTATGATTATAATGGAACGTTAAAAAGAATAGAAGAATTTGAAAAACCAGGAACTAAATTCTTAAATTATCTGATTGATAAGACCCATATAAATAGTTCAAACTGTTTATTAACTAAGAAACAATAATATATTTTTATTAATTCTATACTAATTAATAAAAAATGTGGATTATAGATAAATTAAAAAAATTTATTAAAGATTCCTTTGCAAAATGTAAAAAAGATTCTTCATCTAAAGATTCTAAACCTACAATTATTCAAGATGAAGATAATAACAAACAAGTTATGAGTTCAGTAGGGACAAGTATTGCTGACGGTATAAAAGTTGCTATGGCTACCCTTTTAAGTATATTCGTTCCACAAGCTTGTGGAGACCATACTTGTACTCTTCAAGAAAATTTTTCCGACTTAACACTATTTAATGAGTTTGTTATAGCTTGGAATTTTATATCTTTAGGTATATTTGTTTATACATCAATCATTCAAAATAGAAGAGAAGCTTATTTTATATCACATTTAGACGAGTCAAGAGATGAACCGTATAATTCTTTCGACAAGAATTTAAAGCCTTATCCAAAGATAGTAAGTAAAGTAAAATATTATAATAATAAATTACATACATGGGTTTTAACTAATCTTATATTTTTTAGTTTAAATATTTTATTCTCTTGTATACTCATATTTTATTTTTTCTATGATGGTTTTAGAAGTGTATCAACTATGTTAGCTAACGTTCTTCTCGTTAGTAGTAAATTATACGGGTTATTAGATACTGTAAATAGATGTCGTGAAGCTAAACCTTTAGCCCTCTCAACATTACGTCAAGAAGCTGTATCTTATAATGTAATAGATGATGCGTATGCTTTACCAACAGATAAAAGAGCAAAGTATACTATGAGTATAAAGATAGATAAAAATAGTATTAAGAAAATGAGACTTGAGAGAATGAGGTCAGCTTCTGTTGCATAAATTTTCATATAGCGTTTATACTCTTTATTCTAACAGCATCATCTCTGCCTGAAATATAGTTAATTAATTTAGGATATTCAATATCACTAACTTTACTCCAGTCAATATCATCAGGTGATATAGAGGGATGATTAAAAGCTTGTTCTAAATTTATATTTGGAGCATTACGATAATAGTCTATTTGATTTATATAACGACGGTTATTATTAGGACTAATAAATCTATCTTTCATACCTTCTATAAAGGGGTCAATTTCGTAGTATTCTCTTTTATTATAAAAATAAATTATTAAGATAATAATTATAAATGGTATTATCATTTATAATTAAGTCATTTTTTTTATAAAAAAATTAAACTAAATTTCTAATGGTTACAGATTGGTTTTTACCTTGTAATTTACTGACTGCTTTTGAATAGTCTAAATCACTCATACCTAACCAATCAATAACAGCGTTAGGAGAAGAATAAGTAGGTCCAATTGTTCCGATATCTAAAGAAGTATATTCAACGAAGCCTTCTTTTTCATTTGTTAATAAATAAAGTAAGACTAACACTATAATAACTAAGTATAACATTTTTATATTATTATCAAGAAAATAAAATTAATAAAGAAAAGGATAACTGTCAAAAAATTCAGAAGCTGTTTTAGCAGTATAATATTTATCTGTAGTAAATCTTTTCATATTCTTTTTCCAAACCCTTTGATTAAAGGAAAAAATAATGTTTAAATATATAATAAGTATTATTAAATAATGTTTAAATACGATTATTGTTTTAGAGCTGCTGGAGAAGGAGATCTATATGAATTAAAAAGAATGCATAAGGCTGGATTTTCGTTAGATAAAGTTATTGGTTATGCTTTTGCTGGAGGAAGTTTAAAGTGTTTAAAATATGCATATGAAAATGGATGTAAATGGAATAGTTTGGATATTATAAACGCAGCTGGTGAAGGACATTTAGATTGTTTAAAATATGCACATGAAAACGGGTGTAAATGGGATGCTTCAGTATGTTCTTCTGCAGCAGAAAGTGGTCATTTAGATTGTTTAAAATATGCACATGAAAATGGTTGTAAATGGGATAAAAGAACAACAGATTATTCTTCAGAAAATGGTCATTTAGAATGTTTAAAATATGCTTATGAAAATGGTTGTAATCTTGAATTATCTTCTCTAGTAGAGGCAGCTCTACATGGACAAATAGAAACTTTTAATTATTGTTATACAAAATTAAAAGATGTAAACACAGACTTTAATTATGACATAGATTTAACTCATATCATAGATAAAATAGATATTAATAATTCAGTAACAAAAGAACCTTTTTATTTAAATTTCTTAAAAAGACCCTTATAATGACCGTAAAATATAGTTTAAACGGAACATTTAACCAAAATTTTAATTGATTTTTATAAATTGATTTAAAGGTTTAATAACTAATTATTAAATAACTAATTAACTAACTCAAAATGTCTAAATTAACTACTCAACAAAAAGAACAAATGAAAAGAATGTCTGAACGTAATGCAAATACTCAACCAACCTCAATTGAAGATTTCGATGTAAACAACTTAGTATTTGATGAACCTATTTTTGGTCAAATCCCTAATCAACCTATTAAATATCACACTATTAATATCGGTTATCGTAATCCTGATAAAACTGTAGGTGAATTAGTCTTTGAATTAAAAGATTATTCTTCATTTGGTATAACTGAAAATCGTGATGCTAAAACTGAAGAATTACAAGGTTATTCAGTAGGTATTTCTTTTGGTGAATATAATCAAAAACCAGCTGAATATGACCTTAAAGCAGTTGAAGTATTAGATGCTGTTGTAGAATCATCTAAAGACCATCTTTTAAAACCTGAAGTCTATAAAGCTTGTAAATTAAAAGAATTATACAGAACTGATTTAAGAAACATTGCTCCTCACGCTCAAAAAAAAGATAAAGTGACTGAAGAAATTATTGAAGATTCTTTATTCTCAATCTATCCTAAATTAATGTGGACTAAAGAAAAAGAATATATTGATGAAAAAACAGGTGATAAAAAAATAGTTCCATCTAAATTCAAAACTGAATTATGGGATGATGATGAAGCTCAATTAGGAAACAGAGTCGACTTAGACCCTTTAGATTGTATTGGTAAAAGATGTAGAATTAGAGCTTTTGTTAAAGTAGACCGTATCTTTGTAGGTTCTAAAATTAAATTACAACTTAAATTATACGCAGCAGGTTTAAGTATCCAAAAACAAGAACAAAAATCAGGTTATAAATCATTATTTAGATTTAATGCTCCTAGACAAATTGAAACACAAATTATTAATGAAGAACCTGAAGTCTCCTCTAAACAAGAAGAACCAGAAGAAGAAGTATTCTCAGTACCTGTTAAAGCGGTTGATAAAGAAATGAATATGTCTGATGATGAAGAAGAAATCAAACCTAAAAAACCAGTTAAAGGTAAAGGTAAAAAATAAAGTATAGAAAATATTAAATAAAAAACAAATAAACACGTTAGCTTCGTCTTAATCGTGTAAAGTTTAATTTCACATCCTTATAGGGTGTAAAATTAATAAAAAAATGAATATTTAAAATACTAATAATATTAATATAAAATGGTATTAAAGATTTATCCTAAAGACTTTTCAGACCCTCGTTTTATATCTCCTGGTCTAAGAAAATTATCATCACTTCCAACTCGTTTTATAAAGAAAAATAAAATACACCCTTTATACGAACATACAAATAGTAATAAAAATAATAATGTTTGTAAAATTTGTAGTATAATGTAATTATACTTTTAAACTTTTAAAAGAGGCTTAAAGAAAAGAATTTATAATAATAAAAACAGCTTAAAATGAACGTTCAAAATAATTTAAATTCTATTTTAAATGGTGTATCTATCGTAGATACTTTAAATGACCTTTCTAATTATCATTATTTAGATTGTAATAATGAATCTTCTTCTGAACTCAAACAATACAGAGGTATTATTAAAAACAAAGACGGAACTGTTATTTGTCGTTCTTTTGGTTATACTCCAGAAGTTGATGAATCAAATGAAGATGACATGAATAATATCGTTAAACCATTTTTAGAAAATGGTATTACTTATTCTTTACCTTCATACGAATCTACATTATTACGTGTATTTTATAATTTGTCAGATGATTTAGTAGGTGGTTGGTACGTTTCTACTTGTAGAAAATTAGACGCATTTACTAGTAGATGGGGTGGTAATAAATCCTTTGGAGAACTCTTTGAAGAATGTTTAGGAGTATCATCTTCAGCTGAAGAAAAACGCGTTCTCTCTAGAAAAGAATTACAAAATTGGTGTAATGATAACCTTGATAAAAATAAAGTTTATTGTTATATTATTAGAACCTATAACGAAAACAGAATTGTTTGTCAAGGGTATGATAAACCATCATTATTCTTAATTGGTACTTATGAAAGAGATGTTCTTGATATTGATATGACAAAATGTGATATTCAATCTTTAAATATAGCTACAGTTGAAGACTTACAAGAAAGAATGAAAGAAATAGATTATAGTAAAAGTCAAGGTATTATTTTAATAAATGAAAAAGGAGAATGTGTTAAAGTGATGAAACAAGAATATGTAGAAGCATTTAAATTAAGAGGTAATCAACCAAATATCTTATTAAGATATATTGAATTACAACAACAAGGAGATGGTGAAAGAGTTGAAAAATTCTTTAATATGTATCCAGACCATAAAGATACTATAATTACATTTACAGAAGTAATTGAAGATATATGTAATTTCATCTTTCGTAAATACCGTAATAGATTTATTAGAAAACAAGTAGCAATTGTACCACCAGATTTATACTATGTTATTAGAGAATTACATGATGGTTATCTTAAAGATAGAACACAAATAGTTACTCCAGAAAGAGTTATATCCTATGTACACTCTTTAGAACCACTTAAATTATTAGGTTTATTTAATTCTTATAACAAACGTAAAAATGAATTTGGTAATGGTAATAAATTATCTAGAGAATTTATGGATAAAGTCAAAGCGATGATTATGTGAGTTCCGAAGGAACGAACTTCGTGAGGCTTTAGGTCGAACTTCTTAAAATAAAGTTTAATTTTATAAGTTTAATTTAGACTTATAAAACTAAATATTTTTGAATAATTTTTTTTGGAACATAATCTAAAAAATGTTCATGAGTAGCTTCACCTATTATAGGAGGAGCAAAACCAGCGTTATATGCTTCTATCCATCTTAAAGCACATATACACCAAGTATCTCCTTCAACCAGACCAGGAAATTTTTTTCTAGGTGTTATAAGGTCATTTCCTCTAGAATAAGTAAAATATAAAAAATCTTTTGTTATAAGAGCACAAACTATATGTGTACCCTGATCATCTTCTAAAGTTTCACATTTTCCATTTCTATTATAACCTGTTATTTTATCCATATTACAATATTTTAAAGGTTTTCCATAGATATTTTTATGAACCATTTTATATATTGAAAATATTTTTTTAATTATATTAAATAAATTATATTAAATATGTTTAAAGATGGATACTTAAAAGAAATAGATAACGTATTTACCGTAGAAGAATGTAAGACTCTTATAAATAAAGCAGAACGATTAGGTTTCACAAAAGCTTCTTTTAATGATTCCATTAATACAGATATCCGTAAATCTTCTCGTATAATTATACCTGATAGTATATTAGCAAATGATTTATATGATAGAATAAACGAATATATTCCTGTATCATTTAAAGGATATAATTTCTCCCATATAAATCCATATTTTAGATTTTTAAAGTATACTAAAGGAGATGAATTTAAACCACATACAGATGGAGAATATCGTGAAGGGAATAAGGTATCTAAATTTACTATTCTTATTTATCTTAACGAAGAGTATAAAGGAGGGTATACATCTATTTGTTTTAAGGAAAATAACCAAGTCCTTGGGTCTGGTACTCCAGTCCTTGGGTCTGGTAATTGGTTTTCTATAGTACCTAAATATGGTAAAGTTATAATACAAGAACAAAGTATATTACACGCAGTATTTCCTTTACAAGAAGGTATAAAATATGTAATAAGAACTGATATTATGTATAGTTTATAATAAGCTTATTAAATAACTATATATAGGATTAAATTAATCTTAAATTTTATATGATTTTTTAATTTATATTTTAAGTTTAAAATATAAATTTAATTTAATAATTAAAAATATACTTAAAATGGAAGGTGTTATATATGTTATGAGTAATAATTGTTTTATGATTAAAGACCATTATAAAATAGGGTTTACTACTGATATTGAACAAAGAAAAAAAGCATACACTACAGCATTTCCTGTAGCTTGTAATTGGGAATATATAAGTGAAACTGTAAACAATATAAGAACAAGGGAAAGACTTATCTTTCAAAGATTAAAAGAATATAGGTTTAATGATAGTAGAGAATACTTTATATGTCCTATTGATACTATAAAAGAAGTTATAGAAGATGTTTTAAAGATGGAGTTGAAAGAAATGAATATAGAGTTAAATATTAAAGACTGGACTACAGAGATGGTATTATTCTTAAAAAAAGTAATAAAAAAGACCGATAAAAAGAAATATAATAAAGTCTTAATTGAAGACTTGTATAGAAACTTTTTAATATGGTGTATTTCAAGAAGCGTAAAAAAGAAATGTTCTATGGATGATTTCTATATTTATTTAGAAGATAAAGGATATAAAATTAAATACACATCAATACACCCTGAAGAATACTTGGAAAAAGTAGAATATAAAGTTTAGTTATAACTACTAAAAAAGGCTTAAAGAAAAGAATATTTTATAATAAAAAAATGTCTACATCTGAAAATATTACTGAAAATACTTCCTTGTGTTTAACTACTTTAGAAGCTGCTCAAAGAGGTAATTTAGATGAATTAAAAAGATTACATGAAGCTGGTTGTCCTTGGGATTGGTATTCTAAACCAACAGCAGCAGCAAGAGGTGATTTAGAAATGTTAAAATATATCCACGAAAATGGTTTTGATGTATTCCCTCCATTTACAACATCTTGGGCGGCAAGAGAAGGTAAATTAGATTGTTTAATGTTTGCTCGTGAAAAAGGTTGTCCTTGGAGGTCTGTATCAATAGAATTAGCAGCTATGAATGGTCATACAAACGTCGTTAAATATATGTTTGAAAACGGTTGTCCTTGGGAAACTTCTATAACTGCTGTAGCTGCAAGAGAAGGTAGATTAGAAACATTAAAATATTTAGTTGAAGAAGCTAAAATATCTTTACATCCATATGCAAAAGTCTGGGCTAAAAATGATGAAATTAGAGAATATATTAACGTTATTGAAGGTAATAATAAAGAACAATAATAGTAAGATAAATAATTTAATTAATTTTATAAGTTTAATAATAACTCATAAAATTAAGTTTTAAAATAGATATATAAATAGTTTATTGACCGTAAGGAGTATACATAACTAATTTAGTACCTTTAACAGCATTAGGGTTAACGAAAGCAGACCATTTAGTTTTACCTCCAATGTTATAAATAATACCATCATTGATTAAGAAACCACTACCAGTACCTTCTTCATTATAGAGTTCTCTATCTAAAGAACCAGTATCTTTATTAATAAAGTATATAGAACCATTTTCATTACCAGTAATAACGTAATTACCATAAACAGCCATTGGTTGATTTTGAAGATATTTTTGACCGTCATCATCTTTAGAACCTTCTTGTAAGAAAGCCCATTCAACCATACCAGAAAATGTTGATGGAACAGTATTAAGTAATGTATATAAGTTTTTATAACCATATATTACAGGTGAGTTTGAAAAACCATTGACTCTAGTATCATAGAATTTTGGATCAACAAGGTATCCATAATGTTTTTCTAAACCTTGTTCAAATACATTAGCAACTGGGAATATAAAAGAAGTTTGTTTTCCTAATAATAAACTTACTAAAGGAGAACCTAAAGCTTTACCTATACTTAAACCACCCATACCAGGTATTTTTGTTATAAGACGATTTCCGTCCCAAGTTAAACCATTAAAAGCATGTCCTATTGTTATTAATGCTTCTTTTTGATAAAATAATTCATAATCTTTAAAGTTATTAGTTCTAATACCTTGTTGAAAATCGATAGTTGAATCTCCTGAAACATGAGTTAAACTAGTTTCTCCAACTAAACGGTCAAAATCATATAAGAAAATTCTTTCTTTAGTAGATGCAACTAAAACTTTAACAGGACCTGTTTGATTTCTTGCCCATAATTTTTCATTTGCAGAACCCCAACCAGGTGTACCAGTACCATTATATAAGTATGTACTAATATCATATGGGTTATAATTAGCTGCAGCTAAAGATGGTTGTGGTAATGTTATAACCATAGCACCTTTAGCAGCATCTGCATTAGCACCACCACCATAAAATAAGTTTAATGGAGTTCCTTCACCGTTTAATGAAGTTGCAAAAGCAAAACTATCCATACCATTTAATGGAAGTGCAAATTTAAGACCACCATTATCTGCGTTAATACCAACAACACTATCTGTTAATGCTCTGTTATATTTATCACCACCCCAATAACCACCAGTATTTAATCTCCAGTTATCTTGGAATCCATAATATCTAGCTTGTTTAGCTCTTTGGTCTTGAACTAAAGCAGCACCAGTTCCTACTAAATCATTAAAACCACATATTTTATCAGTTAAATATCTCCAACCTGCAAAAATTGGATTAGCTTTAGCAAAATCACCTTCTGCAGTTCCTCCAGTAGCTTGAGTCATAGCCCATGACCAATAATCTAAACCAAATTGTCTAGGAGCTGATTGAGAATTACCAAAACCAACCATTAAAGTATCGCTAGCTTCATCATAAGAATAATTACCATATGGAGTAGCTCCTTTAAATGATAATCCAAATGCTTCATATTGGTCTAAAGTTATAGGGTTTACACCAGTAGCACATTGTTGTAAATATAAAGTTTTAGGAACAGGATGATACCATTGACCTTGAGGACCAGAAGGACTTACGCTATAAATAGCAGTACCTGGAATAGTAACAATTTCTCCGTGTCTAGGACCATTTTGAACAGTACCAGTATAAGAACCAGTATTATAGAAAGTAGTTCCAGCAGGAAATGTAACTTTAGCAAATTCAGCTTTCATACCTTCAAATATATTATACCATACGTGATCAAAGAAACCATTATTAGCACCAGTTGCTGGAATTGTATAAGCAACAACTAAAGGGTCAGTAGTTGCTCCAATAGGAGGTTGTTTATTATAACCAGGAGCAGCTGGTTCGTTAGCCCAATTCATAAAATATTGACCAGTTAAGATATCAAAAGTACCTGCAGTATTTGCAATACCTGCTGCACCTGAACCTTGAACGAATTGATATCCATTTGTTAAAGGATACATAATTTCAATACCATCAATTAAATTACCATTTGAATCTCTTCTAAAAGATGTTTGTTTTAAGTTATCTCCTGCGCTATAATTATTAGGCATAGAATTAAATTTCCATCTAAGAGTAGAGGAAGAACCTAAGTCATTATAAGCATAAATAGCACCTTCAGAAGTAATATTTCCAAATTCTCTATGTAAAGAAGATTTATTTTGATTAATAACAGTTTGACTATTTTCTAAACCAGCTATATAAGCAGTTTGACCTCTACCATAACCACCAGCATGTCCATTAGAAACTATAACTAATGGGTTAGTTCTACCATTTGATGGAGGAATAACATCAACTTGTCTTAATTGATATTTATAATTTGACCATTGTGGTAAAACAGTGTTGATATAAGCACCTTCACCTTCAGGTTCAACATCACGATACCATAATAAAGATAAATCAGAAGCTCTGATTTTAAATAAAGTATAATATCTATAACTTGTAAGAATTAAATAAATATTACCGTTATAAATAGTCATAGGACCTCTAGTTTGGTCTCTTCCTAATGTACTAAAAAATTGATAATTAGTAGTATAAATACCTGTATAATCACCAATATTTTTCTTAGAAACAAATTTACCAGTAGCTTTATCAAATTTATATAAGTAAAAATAATTACCACTTTCAAATACTTTATCACCACCTATTTGAACACTTGATTGAAATGCTTTATCATTATTAAGTTCAACTGCATTAATATCTTTTATAATAGCATAAATATAATTTTGGTCGGATATTGGAGTATGAACGTTTTCAGCAGTAGTATTTTCTAATTGTTCAACATGAAAAGCTTGATATTTAGAAACACCATTAGCATCTCTCATAAAACGAGATGTATCTGGTAAATAATTTTGATTAGTTGGACCTGCTGTTGCACTATTAGAAGTAGCTGCTTGACGTGATGATTGTTGTCTAGATGGACCAGTTGGAATATATTTAGTTGTAGCTGCATTAGAGATATCTTTTTGAATACCTGTAATTACACTAGGGTTTGTGAAATAAACTGTTTGAGAAGACATTTTTAATATATAAAGAAAAAATATTATTTTATTTTTTCTTTACAAAACCTTGATTAAAGACATATTATTTATGTATACTTTTTTAATATTTCTAGTTTTTCTTTAATATCTTTTCTCTCCTCATTTACCCTTGTTAATAAATAATTAATATCTTCTTCTGTAAATAGATTTTTGACGTCTTTATAAACTGAATATATACTTCTCATCTTTTCAAGATTTTTATCCTTTGTATATACTTCTATAATATCTTTTATTCTATCTGGGATTTTAGGCCTTCCTTTATTGTTAATTTTTTCTTCTATACATAAAATATTTTTTAAATAAATATAGTATATATCATAGTTCTCATTCCATTCTAGATTATAATATTTTGATAACATCTTTTCTATAGCTCTCTTATCCCAACCTTCTTTTAAGAGAACAATACGTATATATACTCTTTCTAAAAATTTTTCATTGTCTAATAATATCCTAATTTCATTCTTAAAATTACCTGTAAGAACATATACTATATATAAAATACAAAACACTCTTTCTATATATAAAGGGTCGCTTACAAATTCGTATTTTTCTTTAAGAATGTTATAAGCTTCAATTAAGTTATAGTTTTTTAAAACATTACAAATATCTTTAAGATAAGTCTTATATTCGTCATTATTTTTAATAGCTACCTTATGACTATCTACAAATATAGAATAAATATCTTTATCATGGAGATATTCAAGTTCTTCTTTTATTTTAGTTTCCATAACGTTTATTATACTTGACTTAAATATTTAAATTTGAATGATATAAAAATTAAATATATATTATTAAAATTTATTAAAAACTAATTCTTTTAAAATAATTAATTTTAATACAAATAAATTTAACCTTTAAAAAGATATATGTAATAAGTAGTATAAATAAAAATTAAAAAAAAATATAATCTTTATATTAATATAAAAAATGCCAATAGAACAACCACATAAAACAGTAGAAGGTAAATGTAGTTATACCGGTGTAGACATGACAGGAATGACTCCACAACAAGTTAATGAACACTTATTAGAAGCTTATGCTAAATGGTCTCAAGAAACCTTATGTATGATAGGATGTAAAGCAATTAATGAACATCATAAAAAACACTAAATAGTTAATTTTCAATATTATATTAAGATTGAAAATTAAATTTTATTACCATTATTATTAAACAAAAAACCAAATATAACTAACTTATAAACCATAAGGAGTAATCATAAATAATTCTTTAGCATTTTTCATGTAAGCATTAGTAGAGTTAGCACCTTCTTGGTCTGGAGTTTTAGATTGAGACCATTTAGAGTTACCACCATAACCATACATAACACCATCAACCATTAATGGAGTAATAGAAGAACCACCGTTGATATTCATTCTATGAACAACGCGTTTAGATAAAGTATCAATAAACCATAAAGTACCTTCCTTAGAACCAGCAACAGTTAAATCACCGTACATTTGAACATCACCACCATCGAATATACCGAAGAAACCTGCGTCAATGAATAAGTTTTGTGGGAAGTTCCAAGCCCAAGAGTTAATAGAAGTAGATGGAGTATAATATGGGATAGCATTTCTTCTGTAGTTATCAACTAGAGTTTGAACATCATAGAAGTATAATTGACTAGCAAAGATACCTGGAACAGCTAATAAACCTTTATCTTTAGTTATTATTTCACCACCAAATGCAGCATTATTATATGTTTGATTGTTGTGATAGTTTTTAAATTGGAATCCACCAGTAGAACCAAACATTTGAGCTTGGTCTGTAACTTGATGACCACGTTGACATAAGATTTTAGTATCTGGGTTATA
>Ga0315905_10002805_pt1 | contig 18213 bp, 15 predicted proteins | sample LakEriMetagenome_5_FD_203522 | JGI IMG/M metagenome (GOLD analysis project Ga0315905, IMG submission 203522) | Freshwater fungal communities from buoy surface, Lake Erie, Ohio, United States - Buoy 4 MA121 | ecosystem: Environmental > Aquatic > Freshwater > Lake | place: USA: Lake Erie, Ohio... | reverse complement strand
CGACGTTGCTGAGACACACTTCAGCCTGCCTTGTCAACGTGGACGATGGGTTAGCGCCGCTCCTCCATCATCAGGATGGTGGCGTTGCAGTCCATGGTTGCAGGGGGAAGTGTGACGCCAGGCCAATGCCCGTCCTGGGGCCCCGGCCTTCGTACCTCACCGCCGGCGGCTGTTCAGGGCGAGTGCAAAGTTCCGCCAGAGGACCTCCAGGGATGGCACGACGGTGACACCGGGCGGGATGTAGTCATCCACGTATCCTGCAGGGGGCGGAGGCGGCCAGCTGAGCGGGGCGGCAGTAGTGGCGGGTTGCTGGCAGCGACGGCGGCCGCAGCGCAGCGCACGGAGCGTTGCTGGCTGGTGTGCTGCAGCCTGCGCCGGCAGCCGGCGAGCGGCTGGCCGGGCCCACCTGGCACGCCGCCGTAGCCGTCGGTCCTCACGGGTGCGATGGAGCTGGCGGCATTGGTGTTGCCGTCTTTGGACAGGGTGGTGGGGGCGGTGGGGTCGGCGGCTGTGCCGTTGCTGTCGGCCATAATGTCTGCCACTTTTTGCTGCACGGAGCTGACGGTTTCGTTGGCGGTGACGCTCGCGTTGGCGGCGGCCGGGCTGCTGTCTGGTGCTGGCGGCGGCGCGCCCTGCTGCAGGCTGTTGAGCAGGTCGGCCACGGGGCGGACCGTGCGGCCGCCCAGGGCCGGCGGCACGGCTGCCCGCGGCGGCGCGGCGCGGGCGGCCTCCTGCGTGTTGTTGGCTGCCGCCTGCTGCATGGTGGACTGCTCATTGGAGGTGAACAGCCAGCTGGGCAGGGCGCCCTGCAGGGGTGGCGGGCCGTGCTGGCTGGGGTGGCGGCCGCTTCCAAGGGGGCACGCCCAGGGGGGGCAGGCTTGGCCGGGGCGAGACAGCTGGCACGCATGGCGCGCGATGAGGTGAGCGATGCGGGGCGGTTGGCTGCCAGGGGGGCGCCCGGGCTGGGCAAGCCCTGCGCCCGGTGTTGGAGCACGTACCGATAGCAGCGACACTTGGAGGAGGGCGCGTGTGCGTGGCGGGGCTGGGCCTGCGGCGCTGGCGCTGGCGGCGGCGACGGCGTGGGCGGCGGCGTGATTTTGCGATCTGGTGTCGGCGCGCAGGGGCCACCGCGCCAGCAGGACGGCCGGCAGGGTCGCAAGGCCTATCACTACGATGAAGCGCGTGGCGTGAGTCATCCGATTGGGCTGCGAATCACGATCCGCGCTGGCAGAACGTTGCTTTTCAGGACCGCGTCTGAGCTAGCATGCGCTCATAATGCTGGTGTAGTGCACAGTTGAGCCATGCGACTTCCGGCGATCGTGGCGAGCCGGCGTGCAGCCCCGACTGCTCAGCAACTACCGCCGGTTTTGCACGGCCTGCGCATCGCTCACCCCGGCCTCCCCCCCCTCGCACTCACGATCACCCCCACAACACAAAGGCCAGCACCACGCTAAGCAGGGTCAACCCCAACGACAATACAGCCCTGAGGTCCACGGCACGGCTGGTGGCTGGCGGCTGAGAGGCATTCAACGCCACGGCCTCCAGGGGTGGGGCCAGCCCTGGGGACGGACCTATGACCTGCAGGCGGCGGCCCCAGGGGGGCAGGGCAACCACAGGCATCCACCCATGAGCACGGCAGCTGGTTGGGAGACACACGGCACCCCTCTGCTGACGTGGCAGCCAGCAGAGGTCGCGGCCAGCAGAGGTGGCAGTGGGCAGGTGGTACCAAGCCCAAAACAGCGGCCCAAGCCCGAGGGCTCACCCACCGTGGCAAACGAGGACATCAGTTCTTCCAGCGAGCTGGCGGCCGGCATGATGGGCGGCGTGTTGTTGGACTTCCGAGGCACAAACAGGCCTGCAGCAGCGCAATCAGAGGGAAGGGGGGAGGAGCGCCAGGGAGGGACGCGTGGCCGCGCCTCCCACAGCGGAGAGCAGCAGCTGCCGCCAGCCGTCGGCCACGCCCGATTCTGCCGTGCATGCTTGGCAGGCTCCTCTGCTGTTCAGGCGGGTGTGCACCACCGCCAACTGCTGCATGTCCACGCCAGCAAGCCCAGCCAAGGTGGCAATGAGGAACCCCCCCCCCCCCCCCCCCACACCTGACACAGGCGCCTGCTCTCCCGCACTCGCTTCCACGGGCGGCACGCCATTCACCGACACGTTGGGCGGCACCGCCCCCAGGATCTCCGCCACCAGCGCCACCACCGTGGCATTGGGCGGTTCCGGCACCTCCAGAGACACACCCTCAATCACCGACAGGTTCCCAGCTGCAGAGGCGTTGCCGCCGGCAGCGCTGGCGTTGCCCGTGCCGCCCAGGCCAGGCGCTGCGGGGAGCCCGCTGGTGGCCAGGGCTGCGGCGCTGCCGTTGCCAGCTGTCAGAGGAGACCCCCTGCCGGCGCCTGGGACCACGGGGATGACCACAGCGCCTGGTGCGGCGGGCGTGGCGGAGGGGCCGGTGGGTGGCTGTGGGAGCAGCGGTGCGGGGAGGCCAGCGCCGGCGCCGGCAGCGGCTGGCACCGCCGTCACGCGCACTGTGGGGGCGGCGTGCACGGCCTCCGCCTGCGCTGGTGGCAGCCTGCTGGCGGGCGCCTCGCCCGTCCTGATGATTGCCAGTGGCGCGGCCAAGAGCGGCTGGGGAGGGCTGAGAGGCGGCTGCGGCAGGGGCGGCGGCAGCGCCTCTGCGGCCGCACCCAGGCCCTCCGCTGGTGCAAGCGCTGTGGTGTTGGGCGGCGGCCGCCTGCTGCCGGTGCCTGCTCCCGCAGGCTCTGCCGCCTGCAGCTGCTGGCCTGTGGTGTCTGGGCTGGGCAGGAGGGGAGCCGCCTGTTCGTCGGCTGCTGGCGAGGGGCTGGGCAGGAGGGGAGCCGCCTGTTCGTCGGCTGCTGGCGAGGGGCTGGGCAGGAGGGGAGCCGCCTGTTCGTCGGCTGCGGGCGAGGGGCTGGCCAGCAGGGGCTGCGCAGCGCGGGGCCGCGCAGGCGGCGGCGGCGGTGGTGGCCCGGGTGAGTCGTCAGCAGTCGCCGTGCCGGTGCCTGGCCTTCGTGAGGAAGGCAACGGGCTGTTGGGCGGCGGGCTGCCGGGTGCAGCTGGCGAGGGGCTGGTTGGGCTGGCTGGTGTTGCTGCCGGTGAGGGGCTGGGCGCCAGCTCTGCTGGCTCCGCGACCGGTGAGGGACTGGGCGCCAGCCGTGCTGCCTCTGCTGGTGGAGGGGGGCTGGGCACCAGCTCAGCTGGTGGCTCGCCTGTTGAGGGGCTGCTGGGCAGCAGCTCTGGTGGCGGCGGCGCTGGCGGTGAGGGGCTGCTGAGCTCCAGCACCGGAATGCCTGCCGCTGAGGGGCTGGGCAGCGCATCTGCTGGCTCCGCTGGTGAGGGGCTGCTGGGCCCCTGCTCTGGTGGCGGCGGCGCTGGCGGTGAGGGGCTGCTGAGCTCCAGCACCGGCACAGCTGCGGGTGAGGGGCTGGGCGCCAGCTCTGGCGCCGACTCCGCTGAGGAGGGAGCTGGTGGCGGCGCTGCCGGTGAGGGGCTGCTGAGTGCCAGCTCTGGCGGCGGGGTTGCGGCCTGTGAGGGGCTGGGTGCCGGTGAGGGACCGAGCGCCAGCACCGGGATGGCTCCTGGTGAGGGGCTGGGCGCGAGCTCTGCTGGTGTGGCAGGCGCTGCTGGCTCTAGCGGTGCTGCCAGCAGCGGGCTGGCCGGCAGCCCCGACAGCGGCTCTGGTGAGGGGCTGGGCAGGTCGCCTGGTGCCGGCTGCGGGGGCTCATCAGCACCGTCTGCCGCTGCATCAGCTGCGTCTGGCGGGGAGGCTGGGGAGGGGGGCGGCTGCGGTGCAGCGGCTGGCTGTGCCGACCCTCCCTCGGGAGCTGGGGAGGGCGAGGGGGGTGGGGAGGCGTCGCCAGGCGGCTGCTCCTGCTGCTCCTCCGGGGGTGGGGAGGCGTCCGGAGGCGGCGGTGGCGCCTCCTGCTGGCCATCGCTGCCTGGCGGTGCGGGCGGGAATGCAGCGGGTGAAGGTGACGGCTCGGCGGCGGCTGGCTCGGCAGGCGACGGTGGAGGGGATTCCGAGGGCTCCGGGGGGCTGGGAGGGGGCGCGAACGCGCCGCCTGCATCCAGCGTGGGAGGTAGGGAGCAGCAGGTGCAGGTTTGTTTGTGGGTGCAGCGCGCACCCGCCCTGCGGCACCTGCTGGCTCGATGCGCATCGACCGAGGGGCTACTGCGGCATGCAGGGTCCCGCCGCCGGCCAGACGCAGCGCACCCACCCTGGAATGGGAAAGGGGACAGCGGTGCGACCAGGCCCGGCAGGTCAAAGGCTCCGCCAGGGAACAGACGGTCCTGCAGACAGACAGGTCAGGCGGCGGCGGGGTGGGGTACAGGGTAGGATTGCATCGGAGCTGGCGGCGCCTGGGGCAGGGGCAGTGGGTGCATCGTACGGCTGGGGCAGACTGACCCCCGTGGGGCAGCGCGTGGCTAGCAACCGCCATGGCAAGCAGTTGCATGCAGCCGTGGCGGCCTCGTGCCTGTAGCCGGTCTCGCAGCTGGTCAGTGAGCGGAACATCCAGCTGCGTCTGGCTCAGGCTGCGGCGTTGCCGCCTTTGCAGCTGCTGCCCCGCCGCCTCCGGCGTCCGCCGGCCAGCAGCGGCGCATGCCAGCCATGCAAGTAGTACTGCAATCAGGCACGCCCGCGATCTCATTCGCGTCCGGTGACGACGATCCGTCGTTTGAGCAGCCGTGCACTCCTCTCCAGCTCAATCGAAGGACCTGAAGAAGTCCAGTAGGCGCCAATAAATGCGTTGGGCGGGTACTTGGCAGGAAGCAGCCGGGGCGCTCGAGCCCGCAGCGCGTGCTGAGGGCGGCGGCGCAGCACGAGAATCGGCACACCCCTCACCGAGAAGCACGCGCCCACATTACAGCATGCCCTCACTGCGCAGGAAGGCGAGGATGAGGTGCACGACGTGCTGCAGCTGCCAGGCCTGGCACCACACGCCCAGGGGCGGCGCGCCCGCCCCGGGGTAAGCCACCAGCTGCAGCTGCTGAGCAGCCGCACCCTGGGAGGGCAGCCACTGCAGGAACCGCTGCGCGCGCGCCGGCGCCTGCTGCTGCTGCTGCTGCTGCTGCTGGGCGGCCTCCTGCTTGACGGCTGCCTCGCCGGCCGGGAGGGCGATCTGCACCCGCCCGTGCGCCATGGCACGCATCGGCACCACCACCGCCGCCGCGGGCGCGCCCGCTGCCAGGCGCACCACAAACGGCGCGCCGCTGCTGCCGGTCAGGCTGGCGGGCAGGTCGACCAGGCCCGCTCCCGCCAGCGCTGGCGGCCGCAGCGCGCCCGCTAGCGCGCCCAGGGACCAGCCCATGACGGCCAGCGTGTCGAGCAGCAGGCCGACGCAGCCCTCGTCCGCCATGCTGCCCAGCTCGTAAAGCCAGCCAGCGGGCACCACCCTGCAGCTGCACGTCACGCGGCAGCGCACCGCAGCGGCCGCGGGCGCGCCCGCCTCCGCCTCCCAGGCCAGCTTGAACAGCAGGCGCTCGCTGGGGAAGGCGCCCGGCGGCAGCTTCCCGGCAGCTGCCGCCGGCAGCTGCGCCGGCGGCAGCCACTCCAGCACGGCGTGGCTGTGGCTGTAGCCCGCCAGCCGGACCACGGCCGTGCCCGGCCAGTGCCACAGCATGCACTCACGCTCCCCCTCGGCATCGCTGCCCGGCGCGCGGCCGCAGGCGACGCCGTTTGCAGCGCCGCCCGCGGCAGGGGTGGCCCCTGAGGGGGGCCAGCCGTTGGGCGCGGCCTCCGCGTCGCCCGCTGCGTAGCGAGCCTTCTTGGCTGGCGGCTGCCCACTGCCGGGCGCCGCGCCGGCTGCTGCCGCCGTGGCTGCAGGCGCCCCTGGCTGCCATGCCTCCACCCGCAGCTGCTGCCCGCCCCGCGCCTGCTGCTCCAGCTGGTACAGCAGCGCCTGCGCGCGCAGCAGGCATAGCAGGTGCCGCACCGTGCTGAGCATGCTGTGCCCCGCGCGCCGGCTGTAGCGGGCCACCATCACGCCCGGCGCCACGCGCTGGGGGGCGCCGCCGCTGACTGGCGCGCCCGCCTGCGGCCGGCGAGCAGAGGCGCCGGCATAGAAGCTGCCGTGCACCTGCAGCTCCCAGGCAGTGCTCCTGCTGGTGCTGGTGCTGCTGCCGCTGCCGGGGGCAGCTGTGATCTGCACGCTCTGCAGGCCGATGCTGGCGCTGCCGCGCCGTGGCAGCTGGGCGAGAAGGCTGACGCCTGGGACGCCGGTCAGCCGCAGGAACGGCTGCGCCACTGCCACTCGCCCGCCGCCACCGCCGCCGGCACCGCGGCTGGCGCTGGCGGCCTGGATGCACTCGGTGTAGGACACGCCCAGGCCCAGGCACTCCCACAGCAGGCGCTCGTGCCCGATGCGCTGCCGACACCACGCCACCGCCGCGCGCAGCTGCGCCGCCTGCGCCGCCGCCTGCTGCCGGTGCTGCTCGCTGGGCGTGGCGGCCGCCATGATGGACGCGGTGTAGCTGTTGCTGCGGCCCACCAGGCTGAGCTGGCGCTCCAGAGAGGAGGTGCCCGACAGCCGCCGCTCGGGCTGCGGCCCCTGGTGCTGGTGCAGCGCCTGCGCGCCCTCCTCTCGCGCGCGCTTGCTGCGCACAGGGCCGCCCGCCGGCGCCGCCGCTGCGGCAGGCGCGGCTGCAGCGCTGCGCCCAGCGGCGGCCATCACGGCTGCCGGCAGCGGGATGCGCTTCAGCAGCCGGCAGGGCAGGCCGGACGCCGCTGCCTCGGCGACCGACAGGACAAACCGGTTGTGGCCCTCTGCGCTCATCTCCACTGACAGCACGAAGCACAGCCCGCTGGGCCCAGGCGCTGCCTGCCGCGACCCCTGCTCCGCCTCCTGCTGCTCCTGCTGCTGCGGGCCTGGCGCCAGCGTCACCGCATCGAACGCCAGGTGCAGCTGCCGGCTAGCTGCCCGCCGCGCGGCAGCCGCCTGCCGCAGCCACCCCGTGGCCTGCGTGCGGTGCAGACCCAGGCTGTGGGCGACGGCCACCAGCCCCGACTGGCGCTGGTCCAGCCACAGGCGCGTGCACAGGTCTGCCAGGTGGTTGGCCATGGCGTGGGTGGCCGCCTCGTCGGCCGACGCGGCCGCGCTGGCGCTCCCGCCGGCGCGCTGCTGGGCCACTGCTGCCTCGTACAGCAGCTGACGCAGGCGCTCTTGCTCCTGCGCGGGCAGCGGCAGGACGGGGTGTGTGCGTGTGTGTGGGGGGGGGATACGGGGTAGGCTGTGCCTGCAGGACCGGTGCAGAGGGCACCGGGCGCGCATGGCGGCAGCTCCACGGGTGGCTGCGCTGATACTGGGTGCTCTCACCTGGTGCAGCTGCCCTACAGCTTCGTAGTCTGCGTCGCCACCGCCGGACGGCCCTGGCAGCAGCTGCAGGCGGACACAGCACCATAGGGCGTCGGATGCATGGGTTGTGCTCGCTGCCTGCCAGTCTCACATATACGGGAAGCAGCATCAGCATCAGTGATGCAGCGGTACCTCCTGTCCTGGACAGGCGCCCTGGAGTGTGGGCGCCTTGCCACGCGCGCTGGCAGGCACGCATCCATGCATGCACCTGTGCACGCAGCTGTTGCTCGTTGAGTTGGCTGCAAGCTGCATGGGCTGGCATCAGCAGCACCCAGACCCACCTGAAGCTTCCCACTCCACAGCTGGAAGCTGATGCGCAGCTGCTGGGTGCCCGCCACCCACACCTCCAGCGTGGGAGGCGCCAGCAGGCTCGCCGGCAGGATGCCGCGCGCCGCCACCGCCAGCACAGCCCCCACTGCAGCCGGCGCCGGGTCCACGCCCGCTCCGTCCGCCGCATGGGACCCCGCCGCGCCTGCGCCGCCCCACGCCGATGGCGGAGCCGCGCCACCGCCGCCGCCGCCGCCGCTGCTGTCGCCCTGCAGGCCACTTCCCACCAGCTTGAGCACTGCCAGCTGCTGCAGCCCCCGGGCGGCCAGCGCTTGTTGCAGCGCCGGGCTGAGGGTTCGCAGCTGCGATGCTGCCAGGACCACCGCTGCCTGCAGCAGGAGCTCCTCCACGTCCACGGTGAGGGGGTTGAGCGAGAGGGCCGCCGCCTCCTGGCCCGCCGCGCCCAGCAGCGGCGGCACGTGGCGCACAGCAATCAGCCCGTCGCCGCCCACGCCGACCTCCACGGCCGGCGCCACATCCACAGCCGTGGCCGCCGCCGCCGTCACCGCCGGCGAATGCAGCCAGTAGCTCAGCCGCAGCCCCGGCTTGACCACCTGCGAGCGCGCGAGCGCCAGCTGGCCGCCGCCCCAGCGGGCGCCTGCCAGCAGCTGCTTGGTGGCGGCGGTGCAGGCGTCGATCAGCAGGTTGGCCCCCACGTCCCGCAGCGCCGCATGCAGCGTGTGCAGCGGCCGGGCGACCTCGTCCGCGGCGACGGCTGCCAGGCGCACGCCGCGCCCCGCCTCCAGCCTGCTGGGCGCGTTGCCGCTGCTCAGCCCGCTGGCGGACGGCCCGCTCAGGCCCGAGGCGCTTGGCTGCGGCTGCTGGCTGCTGCTGGGTGCACCCGCTGCTGGTGCGGCCGCGTCGGGCGCGGCAGCCGCCTCTGCTGCCGGCGCTGCCGCCTCGCCAGCTGCGGCTGCTGCCTGGCGGCGCTGCCAGTGCTGCAGCGCCGCCGCGTCGGCGGCGTTCCACAGCGTTTCGTGCACGAACTGGCGCAGGGACGCCAGCTGTACATCCCGCAGCGGCGCCTGCTTCGCGGAGCCGGGCAGCATGGTCAGATCCAGCAGCGTCCAGCACCACCGCCAGGGGGGCAGGGCATCCGTGCTGGGAGGGCTGCTGGCAGGCGCGCCGCTGCCGGCAGCCGACCGATCCGCGGGTGCAGCCTCAGCCCCCGCGCCTGCCGCCGCTGCAGAGGTCACCTCCTGTGCTGCCTCCGCGGCTGCGGCCGCCTTTGCAACCGCCGCCAGCTCCGTCGCCTGTGCTTCAGCTGCCGCCTCTTGCACCAGCGGGTGGTAGGGCTGCTGTTTCAAGCTGAGTTTGACTTCGTACAGCCCGTCGCATCGCAGCACCGCCGAGCCACCGGACACACGCACCAGCTGCATGCCGCGGGGCAGGCTGGCCTGCAGGGCGCGGCACCGGCGGTGGGCTGAGCAGGTAGTGCAGCCATGGCGGCAGGGCTTGCACAGCAGCGTGGCATGCCGCTGCATTGCCGCAGCATTTGCCGGCAACAGCCGGCCGACTACAGCCAACGCGGGCGGGGCGCACGCATGCAGCACCAGGGCAGGCTGCCCACCTGCAGCATGTGCGAGTACAGCAGATGATCAAGCTGCGACACCAGGGCCTGCTGACGTGGCGCTGGCAGCAGCTTCTGGCCGGTCAGCTCCTCAATGCGGGCCGGCATGCTGCTGATGGTGCCTGCAGCAGCAGGGCACGTGTCCGTTGGGCGGTGTGGCGGACGCAGCCCTGCAGCTGGTGCTGCTGCTCTCCAGCGCTGAGCCGCTGGCCCTGATGATTTCATGGCATCAGTGGGAGCTCCACACCCACGGCGCCGACGTGAGACGCGTGCAAGGCCGCCACCGGTCGGCCGGCAATGCCTGCTCGGTGGGGACGCGCAGGGCGCCCTCGGGCAGGTGCGGACGCGGCATGCACCCCTGCCTGCCCACCTTTGCCCAGCACATCAGCAGCCGCGTGCACATCGAAGATGGGCACCCGTGCAAACATGAGGTCGACATTGAAGGCCGCCAGGCTGTCTGCCGTCTCCACCAGCGCCTGGGCGTGCTTGGCCAGCGTGTCGAGGGGGCCATTGGGTGGGCACAGCAGGGCCACGGGCGCGAATTTGTTGGGGTCATTCAGCAGCGCTCCCACGCGCAGCAGCTGCTGCCGGGCTCCGTGCAGGAAGGTGAGCAGGGAGCCAGCCCTGCACAGGCGCGCCGGCGGGGGTGGCGGGCGGCGTGTCTGCATCCCAATCCCAGATCAGGGGCGCAATGCAATGCGGGCGAAGCCCGCCGGTGCCCACGCCAGGCCGCCTGCAGCCCCCGCCTGCTGCGACGCGTTGCGGGTGGCCCGAGCCAGCATGTGGTGTGCCCGCACCTGACGTTGTCAGCCTCGCTGGGGAGGTGGTGGAGCAGGTCACTCCAGTTGCGCTGCAGGCGATCAGACACGCCTGTCAACACATCCTGCAGGCTGATCAGATCCCTGGCACCCGCCAGGGGGCCGGCAGCGGCCTCCATCCGGCGGAGCGCCCGTCAGATCATTTAAATCACTGTCCTTGAGCCCTGGGTCACGTGCTGCATGTTTAATGAGTGTATTCCTCACACTGGCGACAGCAGCGGTGGTGCCGGCCTGGGGGCGGGCGCGGGGCAGCTGCCGCCCCGGGAGGGCCGCGGTCGCGCACGGCCCCCTCGGCCCAAGACGGCTCTGGCGCCCCGCGCGCCTCCATATTTCGCTGCCCGTGATGTACGCAACCCGCCACACCCTTGTCGACGCCCTTGCTGTGCCCTCCCAGGTGACGGCCTTGCCTTGACTGGCACCCCCGGGGGCCCGCCCCACCCCAAACGGTGTACCACTGAGCCCCTCAGTTGGCTGCCATGGCTGCCTAGCGACCGGGAGCGGCCCCCAGCCCCGGAGAGCCCAGTTTGGCACGCGGCCACGCCAGGCCCCATGAGCGCCCTCGTCCGGCCCGTTGACCCGGCCCCCCGCGCCCGCAAGGAGCCCAAACCCTTCCTGGTCACCCCCCAGCTGATGAACGAGGCGGCAGCGGCGGCCGCCATCGCCGCCTTCAACCTGCCAGCCCCCAAGCCGCCGCCGGCGGCGCGCTGCGGCAGCGCTGGCGCGGGCGATGACGCCCACGGCCCGCGCAAGTCCGGCGCCGGCACCCCCAGCACCCCCACCACGCCCACCACGCCCGTCCAAGAGGCGGAGCGCGCGGGATCCGAGACCCCGGACGCCCAGAGCGGTGGCAGCTGCAGCTCCAGCGTGAGCGCGGTGGGCAGGGACGCAGTGCTGGGCCTGGGTTTGGAAGCCTTCGACCAGAGCTGCGCGCCGCGCGCCGGCGGCAGCGCCGCCGCCGCCAGCAGCCGCGCGCCCTACCAGGTCCGCAACCTCGCGGTGAAGGCTGCCATGGCGCCCTTCGAGCCCGCAGAGCAGCAGCAGCAGCAGCAGCTGCTGCTGCGGCAGGCGGCCGCCGCCGCTCACCTGGCCGCCGCCCTCCCCAGAGAGCCGTGCTTCAGCCTGCCGCCGCCGTCCTGGGAGGCCCACCCAGTCCCCACCTCTGCCCCGATGCAGCCGCCGGTGGGTCCTGGCTGTGGCCGCCGTGCAGTGCTATGCGCAGCTGTCTGCGCCCTCACAGCGACCCTGCCCCACCGGCACGACTGTGGGTGCCGCCTGCCTGCCCGCCCGGCGCCCAGGCCCCACGCCCCCACTGGCCCCGCCACCCGGGCCCGCCGCCCCTGCCGGGCCCCGCTGGCCCCGCCACCCCCCCTGCCCACCCCATCCCGTGGCTGCCGTCGCGCCCGCAGGAGCGCCTGCTCCACCTCCAAGAGCCCGTGCTGACCTCGCTGTTCAACCTGGCGCCACCCACGACGCAGCTGCAGCAGGAGTTGCTCCAGCTGTTGGCTGCCCAGCAGCAGAACGACCTGCAGCTGCAGCTGCTGAGCGGCCTGGTGGGCGCAGGCACAGACCCGCTGCTGTTCACAGAGCAGCAGCTGTGCCAGCCGCCGCGCCAGCAGGCGCCGGCTCCGCGCCAGCAGGCCATGGGCGGCGGCATGGCGCCGCCCGCTGGCCTGTGGGCGTCTGCGCCCATGCTGCAGCAGCGGCAGCAGCAGCACGCAGCAGGCGTGATGATGGACCTAAACACGGCCGCCGGCATGTGGGCGGCTGCGGCCGCCCCGCTGCTGGCGCAGCCCGCGCCACAGATGGCGCCGCTGACGCCCAACTGCATGATCTGCGGCGTCGCCGCAGCCGACACGGGCTGCGTGCACGGCAGCCAGGTGCACCGCTGCTGCTGCGTGCCCTGCGGCCTGCAAATGGTGGGCAGCGGCAGGCCCTGCCCCGTGTGCTGCATGCCATTCAATGGCATCACTCAACTCAGCTGAGCGGCAGCTTTGACCGCCGGCTGCGTGCGTGCGTCCACGCGCGCTCGCAGGGCGGCTGGCGCTGCGCGCGCCCGTCGGCTGGCACGCAGCGCCGCCTGCGCCTGGCGGGCAGGATGGCCGCCTTGACCGATGTGCACGATGAAGTCCGACGATGCATGTGAACGGGCGCCCAAGCGCGGTGGCTTGCGAGCCTGAGCTTGCGGCCCGCCCGTGGCTTGCCAGCCCGCGCTGTTTTTCGCTGCCGATCGCCCCGGCAAGCACACTCCTCACCAGACCACCCCACCCTCTTTTCCTTGCGCCTGCCCAGGCCATCTTTGATGCGGCTGAGCCCCTGTTGGCTTGGCGGCTGAGCCCCTGTTGGCTTGGCCTTGCGCATGGATCACCATCACGCCCGCCCCCTCAGCTGTCCTATCACAGCCCTCCCTCCTAGCAGCACTGCCACAAATCCCATGCGCTTTCAAGCGCCGCGCCGCGCTGGCTGCTGCTGGCAGCCCGCAGCAGCAGCGCAAGCGCCGCCATTTTTTTGTGTCGTGGGCATGCACCCTGAAGCGAGTGCACACCCCGCTGCCAGCGGGTGGTTGCCTGCCTGGCTGGCTGGCTGGCTGGCTGGCCCGCCGTGCCTCCGCACTTACTTCTGGGTGCCTGCATGAATACTATTTGCTGGCCACCTGCCTGTATGGTCTTTTTGCCGCTTACAGTGCACCCCCAGCACTGTGCTTTCAGCCAGCCACTGTGCGTGGCCCGCCTCCGCCCGACCCCACCTCCCAGTTTGTCGGCTGTGCTGTCTCACAGCCCATTGCCGCCCATCCATTTCCATGTGCTGTTGTGTTTGTGCTGTACCCACACTGCCGATCACCCGAGTCAGAATCGGCCCCGCCCAAGCATGCCGCACGCAGAAGCTGCACCCATGCACCACCATCACAGCGTTCGCGCCCCTCCTGTTCTGCACCCAGCAGAATTCCCCTTGTCCTGCGCGCCCATGCTGCGAGCATGCTTTAGTACCCCCTTAGCTATGGAGCGCCAGATCATCACGTGACGAAGAAGACCACACTGCCAAACAACCCCCCGCGCGTGCGCAGTGCGGCGGCATGCCGCCACGCCACCACGCGCGCGCCCCGACAGACCTAGCAGCACCGCCAACCCCCTTAGCGCACTGCCGACCTCCTTTTGATAGCAAGAGCCTGGTTGTTGACCAGATTGCTCCCAGTGTGTGTGTCCCCTTTTGTGGGTGCCGGTGTGCTGTGTGTGCCGTGCTGGGGCCACCCTGCCAACCTTGGGTGGACGCGGCCGGCCACTGAAGCGTGCTGGGGCCACCCTGCCAACCTTGGTGGACCCGGCCGGCCACTGAACCACCCAACCCCCCGCCAGCCCAGCTTGCAGCTGCACGCCAGGTCCTGTGGTAGCTGTGCTGCAGCCAGCAGCATGCATGTGCTGCCAGCAGCATACGCTGCTGCAGCCTGCCCATGGGGAATGGGGCCGTGACCACTGGCTCACCCTGCTTGGACAGCAGTTGCCCTCATGGAGGAGAGCAGCGACACTGCCCTCGCTTGGATTGTGGGCGCCTGTGCCGCTGGTTGAGTGGCAGCTTGGATGGAGGCAGGCTTGCATGGCTGGGTGGATGGAGGCAGGCTTGCAATTGCTGGGTGGATGGCAGCCAACGAAACCAGTGTTCCTGATTGGGTGAGCAGCACAACAGGGTGTTGGGGTCAGGGACAGCGAAGGGGCCTGCCCGGTGGAGGGTCGGTTGTTGAGACTGAGCCTTTACCCTGTGGGCCCCGCGACAGCACTTGGAGTCACAGATGGGACAGACCCCTGGAGGGCAGCCGCAGTGGGTCGTGCCCTGGCGAGGTTGCAGCAGCCTGCCACGATCAACAGATTTGACATGATGACCCCATTGTAACACCACTGCACGAAAACGACTGGTGGAAATGCCTGATGCATTGGTGCACTGTGCTGCTACTGGGCGCCCACACTCTGACTGGTGCATGGCCATTCGTTGCGATTACAAAGCACCCGAGCTGTAGGTGGCTGGGCCATGCCGATGCACGCGACACCACCAAGGCCTCATGACTGCTTGCCCCTGTAGCCCCAGCCCATGCTGCGAATCAGCAGGGACATGTACGATGGCAGCGGCGCCTCAGCTGTGATGGGCTTTTTGTTGGGGCGCCCGATTTCCAGGCTTTTGGAATGCAGGAAAATGGGCACAAACAGGCCGCCGCTGTGCAGCCAGGGCTGCACCCCTCCCCGCTGCCCGGCCTCCGCATCAGCTGCTGCAGCACCTCTGCCTGCTCCCCGAGCAGCACTGGGCTGCATACGGGCGGCCAGCAGGGCCGCGCCCACCAATGCGGGGGCAGGGACCGCGGCAGCCCGGTCGCTTGCTGCGCCGTAGCGGGCGCCGTAGCCTGCTGCCCGTGGCTGCGTCTCGGGGTCGAGGGTGTCAGCATAACCGTACTTGTAGTCCCCAATGATGGGCGCATTCAGCAGGCTGCAGGGCAGGGAGGGCACGGGTGCATTCAGCAGGCTGCAGGGCGGACGGGAGGGATTACGCGGGGTGGGTGGCTGCTGGCAGGTGTGAAGCGATGACTCTGCAGCAAAGCACCCACCGTCCGCAGTGCAGGCGCAGCTGGTGCTTGCGGCCGGTCTTGGGATGCAGCTCCAGCCAGCTGATGCCCTCGTCACTGGCGCGCACCCTGCAGCATGCAACTTATGGATTCAAGGGTTTCTCCTGCCAGGGCACGAAAAGGTGTCATGAGAGGTGAGCGGGAGGCAGCAGGCATGGCAGCCCAGCAGGCATGGCAACACCCCGGCAGTTGCTGCGGCTGCAGGAGGCAGCACGCAGCAGGGGCTGCTGCGGGCGGCAGCAGGGATCAGGAAGCGGCAGGCCACAGGGACGCGGGCGGCAGCAGGGAAGCTTGCCTGTAGTCGGTGATTGCCACGCGTGCCTGGCCGCTGGATGTGATCATGTTGCGCAGGCGGCCGGTGCTGCCAGGGCGCAGCTCGGCCTGCACCAGCGCCTGCACAGGGCACGAAGGATCCCAGGAGGTGTGTGCAGGCAGGCTTGGCAGGAAGGCCTGCACTGGGGCTTGGCCAGGACACTGGAGCCAGCAGGTGCGTAGCAGGCGGACCAGCACTAACGCAGGCGGTAGCAGGTGTAGCAGGCGGACCAGCACACAGCATGAGCCTGCACGCGCCCATCGCGCCCCTAATCGTTTGGGGTTCATTATTGCTGCATGCAGGCTGGGAGCAGGGAGGCCACACCCACCCACCCACCCAGTAGGTTCTGCGGACGTAGAAGCCGCGCACCGACCCGTCGCTGTGCTGGTCTGCAGCCGCCCTGCTGGCAGCGCGCCCGGGGAGGCGCCTGCGCTTGCTGCGCGCCGGGGCACCTGCTGCTGCCTCCCCGCCCGCCTCCTCCTGCGCCGCCAGCGCGTCCCGCTTGCTGGCAAAGCACGCCGCCAGCCAGGTGGCTGCGTCGGCACTGCGGGCCACCACCATGGCACCGCTGACCCTCTGGTCGAGGCGGTGCACGATGCGGGGCTCCTCGGGGTGGCCGTACCTGCGGGTTGGGAGGGGGGGCGGGCGTCAGCCCGGCGTGTCACCGGCGGGCCGCCCGACGTGTCACCGGCGGGTCACCCGGCGAGTGCCCACCACTGCCGCCGAGCAGTCATGCTACTAGGTGTCGCCGCATCCGAGCAGGGAAGCTGGGCGTGCCTGAGGGCTGTTCGTATCAACGCGTCCAGGCTCTGGGCGTGCGGGCCTTGCACCACCAAGCCGGCAGGCTTGTTCAGCACAAACAGGTCCCTGTGAGACGCCAGCAGCCAGCGCCGCACGTCGCGTGGCTCGTAGGTGGGCAGGTCACTGCTGCTGGCCGCCTCCCGTGACGCTGCTGCAGCTGCCCGTCGGATGCCGGTGCTGCTGCTGCTGCTGCTGCTGCTGCTGCTGCTGGCTGTGGCCAGTGCTACTGTAGCCGCTGACCGGCTGCTGGTCCCTGGGGCCTGGACGCCCGCCCCTGCCCCGCCATCATCAGCCGTGGTGGACGCGTTCGGCAGGTCGGGCAGCTGCTCGCCAGCTGCCGCCAGCTCCCTGGGCACCACCCTGCGCCTGCGCCTGCCAGCAGCCGGCGCGCTGGCAGCCTCCGATGCCTGAGCAGCTGACTTCCCCGCCTGCCCCTCGCCCGGGCTGGCCGCCGCCACCCTCTGCCGGATGGCGGCCCACGCCGCAGCTTCCTGACGACTGCCTGCTGCCCCAGGCCGCTGCTGCGCCTGAGGCGGGGGGCGTGGCTGCAGCTGCCGCGGCCCCGCTGAACCGCCCGGCTCCTGGAGCTGCGCGGTCGGCACCAGCAGGACATCCCCCGGCTGCAGCTCCCTGCCCGGCTTGATGCGAGACACGCTGCCGCCCCTCAGCAGCCGCACCTGCGGGCGGGGGATGTCAGTGCAGGTGCATGGGCTGCGCTGCGTCTGCATCACGTGTGCGCAGGCAGCCTCACGCGTGGGCCGGCATCACCACCTAGCGCAGCTCATCTGGCGCAGGCGCGAGCCGCCTGGCACATGAGCGAGCCCGCCATGTGCTGCCGTTGCCCTGTGCGTGTAGCAGGAGCCCCCTCCCCGCTCACATGTCGGTGCCTGAACAGCTTGTGCAGCATGCTGAGGGACAGGTCCGGGCCTCGGCGCCGCAGCCAGGACAGGGCCTCGGGCAGGGGCAGGCCCTCCACCCGCGGCACCGGCGGGGTGGCGGAGAAGCCGTCGCGCCAGGGCAGGGGCACTGCAACCACCGACGAAGAGGAGGGGGTGTGGGTGCCAGGTGGCGTCACAATGTGCGGCGCAACTACCACTCTGCCCACCTGTGGGTTTTGCCCTGGACGCCAAACCTGCAGTGCCGGATGGATCCTGCAGGATTGAGCTCCATGCGCGCCATCGGCCCAGAATGCCAGTGGGGAGGGCGGCGGCATCGCCTGCCGCTGCAAGCAGTACTCTAAACATCCATCATTGTAATGAGGGCATCGCTAGGCGTTCAGCTGCCTTTGACAGGGCGGGGTGACTCGAAACAGCGCCTAGCGGCGCCTGAACGTTGATGGGCCTAATTGAAAGAATTCGCGACGGTAGATAAGACAATACAGCGGGGTTGCACGGCGTTTGTGCTGCCGAGTGCGATCTGGTTGGGGGGTCGGAATCTGCAATGCATCTCCAGACCGCGCCCCCGCCTCTGCATTAGGCGCGGTTCATCCTACCGATAGTCAAACCGTGCTCCAGTACCTGCGCGGCGCTCTGTCACCTGATCGCATAACGTATTTGCGCTCCCTCCATCGCCACGGGACCGCCGGGTCCGCTGTTTTGAAGGCTGACATCGCCATGTTGCTGCTACGTGGCGTGTCGGAGGCCATGCAACCTCGGGCGTGCTCTGGCACCCATGCCACGCTGGCCCGCATGCTGAGCCAGTCGGCATCGATGTCGGCTGCAGCAGCCAGCAAGGCCGCTGCGCTGGAGCAAGCCCTGAAGACAATCAACAGCAAGTTCGGCAAGGGCACAGTGCAGCGCCTTGGAGACATGCCACTGCACATGTGCGGACAGGGAGGCGGCGCGCGAGCAGGGCCGCAGCAGCGCTGCCCCCACGAGCCGTGCAGTGCGCATGGTGCAGCACACGCAGCGGCCTGCAGTCGCGCGCGTGCAGCGCTCTGACGTGCCTGCTGCATCCTGCTGCTGTGCTGCAGCGAGCGCGCACCCAGCGGCTGCCTTATGCTGGATGCAGCCCTGGGCGGCGGCTGGCCCAAGGGGCGCATCTGTGAGGTAAGGGGCGCCCCTTGTGAGGTGGCCACCCTCGTCTCTGCGTCAGGTCCCTCCCCCTCAGCATGGCCTCAGCATGTAAGGGGCCCCCCTTGTGAGGTGGCTACCCTCATCTCCGCGTCAGGTCCCTGCATCTCAGCATGGCCTCATGGCCTGCGTCCCCCCGCCCCTGATGTGCGCAGATCTACGGCCCCGAAAGCAGCGGGAAGACCACGCTGGCGCTGCATGCCATAGCAGAGTGCCAGAAGCAGGGAGGCACGGCTGTGTTCGTGGATGCTGAGCACGCCTTCAACGAGGTGTACGCCAAGGTGAGGGGCGGGGTGGGGGGGGGGGGCGCAGCACGCCTTCAAAGTCCCACGGTCA
>Ga0315905_10002804_pt1 | contig 18217 bp, 18 predicted proteins | sample LakEriMetagenome_5_FD_203522 | JGI IMG/M metagenome (GOLD analysis project Ga0315905, IMG submission 203522) | Freshwater fungal communities from buoy surface, Lake Erie, Ohio, United States - Buoy 4 MA121 | ecosystem: Environmental > Aquatic > Freshwater > Lake | place: USA: Lake Erie, Ohio... | reverse complement strand
TCAAAGTGAATTTTAAATATTAAAATAATTATATTTTGATGAAACGATTTGTAATCATTATTCGAGGCCCAATACAAGGAATTTCTGGCGAAAATAGTATAGCGAACGAGGAGGAATTAGAGGTGATTAAGACTTGGCTAAGAGACCTTAAATCGAAATATTCCGACATGCTTTATCAGAAATTTACGGGTCCACAAAGTTACTTTTCAAAGAGTGGAAAAATTGAAAATAAAATAATCCAACAAATTGACGGAGGTGAAATTTCGCAAATTGTCACCTTGATTTTGCCATCAATCGACGTGGCCACTGAAATAGCCATGAGCTTTCCGTTCCCAAATACTTTTTACACCATTGAGCTGAGAGAAATGAGTTAATTGCATAAAAAATGCCCTAAATCGATATCTAGGGCATTTTTCGGGATTCTTTATGAGAATCAAATATTTTCGAAAAAAAATTATTTTATTTCTCCTACCATATTCTCAGGCTTGACCCAAGCATCGAACTCCTCGGCAGTTACATATCCTAAGGAAATCGCTGTTTCTTTTAGTGTAGAGCCATTTTTATGTGCCGTTTGGGCTATTTCTGCTGCCTTGTAATATCCGATTTTAGTATTTAACGCCGTAACTAGCATTAAAGAGTTATTGACATGCTTTAAAATGTTTTCATGCAAAGGCTCAATACCTGCAGCACATTTATCATTAAACGCCACACATACGTCACCAATCAATCTAGCTGAATGTAGAAAGTTATAGATCATCACCGGCTTAAATACATTTAACTCGAAGTGACCGTTTGATCCACCGATACCAATCGTCACATCATTGCCCATAACCTGAGCCGCGACCATTGTCATCGCCTCACATTGTGTAGGATTAACCTTCCCAGGCATGATGGAAGATCCTGGCTCGTTATCAGGTATATAAATCTCACCAATACCCGAACGAGGCCCAGAGGACAACATACGAATATCATTTCCAATCTTCATTAAACTCACCGCCACTGTTTTCAACGCTCCATGAGCCTCTACAATTGCATCATGAGCAGCTAAAGCTTCAAACTTATTCTCCGCCGTAATGAAGGGTAAACCAGTCAAATTCGCAATATGCCTAGCTACATTTTCAGAATAACCTTTGGGTGTATTAATTCCAGTTCCCACCGCTGTTCCCCCTAAGGCCAACTCAGATAAATGGGCTAATGTGTTGCTGATGGCCTTTAATCCGTGGGTCAACTGTGACACGTATCCTGAAAATTCTTGACCCAAAGTCAAAGGAGTGGCATCCATAAAATGAGTACGGCCTATTTTAACCACATTTTTAAACGATTTGGCCTTAGCATCTAATGTATCCCTCAGTTTTGTTATACCTGGAATAGTTACTTCCATTAACGTTTGATATGCGGCAATGTGCATGGCCGTTGGAAACGTATCATTCGAAGATTGCGATTTATTTACATCATCATTCGGGTGAACGAATTTTTGTTCATCCAATAAATTACCGCCTTGTAAAACGTGAGCGCGATAGGCAATAACCTCATTACAATTCATATTAGATTGAGTACCAGATCCCGTTTGCCATACAACTAAAGGAAATTGATCTGCCCACTGACCCGCTAAAATTTCATCACAAACAGCTGAAATTAAATTTTTCTTAGCCTCGTCAAGAACACCAGCCTCAAAATTAGTTATTGCTGCAGCCTTTTTAAGATAGGCAAAGGCACGTATAATCTCCTTTGGCATCTTATTGATATCCTGAGCGATAGGGAAATTCTCAATCGAACGCTGAGTTTGTGCCCCCCAATATACATGAGCAGGTACTTGAACCTTTCCCATCGTATCCTTTTCAATTCTATATTCCATATGGCTATTTGTATTAATTTTGTAATAAGTTTACAAAAATACCACCAAAATTGACACACAAAACAAGAAAACTAAATTATTAATACAATGTTGAAAATTTACGGAATTCCTGCCTGCAATACAATGAAAAAAACATTTGAATACCTTCAATCAAAAGGTATTCCATTCGAATTCATAAATTATAAAAAAAATGGAATAAGCTCTACCGAACTGCAGGCTTTCATAGACCAATTAAGCCTTGACAAAGTATTTAATAAACAAGGATCCACTTATAGACAATTACCAGAGGAGATAAAGTTGGCTTTAAATGATCCCAAAAAAGCATTTGAGTTTCTTTTGGAGAAAAACTCTGCCATCAAACGTCCTATTCTTGTTGACAAAAATAAAATGATTGCAGGATTCAATGAATTAGAATTAGACAAATGGCTAAATATCTAATTACCCTTTGTAAAACAACCATTTACCCAATTCTTTCCAGGTAACTTTCTTGCCATACATCAGAATCCCAACGCGATAAATTCGTGCTGAAACCCAACTACAGCCCAAGAATCCCAGGACTAATAACGTCATAGACAAGATTAATTCCCAAGCAGGAACTCCATAAGGTAAGCGGACCATCATGTTGATAGGCGAAGTAAATGGGATCATCGACGCCCAAAATGCAATAGTGCTATCCGGATCTTGCATCGTGTACTGAGCCATCAAGAAGGACAGTATAATCGGAATCATCACGATAAAAGTGAATTGCTGGGCTTCTGTTGCACTTTCCACAGCAGAACCAATCGCCGCAAATAAAGAGCTATACAGCATATATCCCACAAAAAAATAAAATAAGAAAGCGGCTATAATCATCGGTATATTCGTGCTTTCCAGCACCTTCGTCACCTCAGACATAGGTGATTCTTCCTCACTTTTTGAGCTTATATTGCTTTGTTTTCCTGAGTCTATTTTTTTGATTTGGGTAATGTTATTTTTTACTTTTTCCCCATAAAATTTACTTGTAATCTGCGTTAGGCCAATAGTCAACACAATCCATAGCAAAAACTGCGTTAGGCCAACTAAGCCCACTCCAATGATCTTTCCTAATAGCAATTGATAAGGTTTAACCGAAGAAATAATCACCTCAATAATCCGACTGCTTTTTTCCTCAATAACCCCATTCATCACTTGAGATCCATATAACAACAAAGTAACATATAAAACCATACCCATAATTCCCGCTAAAATCATCGCTCCTCCGGAACTAGACCTTGTCTCTTGCCCATCGGTCGACACAGTAATGGTCTTGCTATCTATGTCAACCTGAGTACTTTCATAAATCTGAGGAGAAATACCCGCTTTAAGCAATAATTCATGACGCACCTTATTTTGAATAATCTTCTCTACAGACTCTTTTAAAGACATCCCTATATTCTTTGCAGAATAAATATGCACCCCTTTGGGATTAGTTAATACGTCCTCTGGGATACTCACAAACGCATCATATCCTTTAGACGCAAATGACATTTTCAACTCTTGCTCTTTGCCAGCAGTAAAAATAAATTCAACCTCTTTATCCTCAAGGTCACTCTGTTTCCACAAACCACTTAAATCCAATATTTCCACTCGCTTCACTTCCTTGTCTTTCATGGCTAACCAAATAGGTATTGCATAAATAGCTGTAATTAAAACAGGGGCTAATAAGGATGAAATCCAAAAAGATTTCTTCAAAACTCTCGTAATATATTCGCGCTGTATAATTAATAAGATCTTATTCATATGCATTGGTTTCGTTTACAACTTGAATAAATATATCATTGAATGAGGGAATGATTTCTTGAAATTCTAACAGGTCTACATGCGAGATAATTTGAGATATGGCCTGATTAGAACTAATGCCAACCGCTAGTTTTAAGGTGGCCGACTGGTTATTCACCGACAAAATCTCCATACCTTTTAACTCTAAAGGCAGATTTCCTAAATACCTGATTTTAAATGTATTCTGCTTATATCGATTTTGAACTTCCGCTTTTTCCCCAGCTAACACAACTCTTGAATGATTAATTAACGCAATGTCATCACACAATTCCTCTACCGTTTCCATCCGATGCGTTGAAAATAAAATAGTGGTCCCACGCTCTTTAATGGCTAATATTTCATCTTTTAACATATTCGCATTAATTGGATCAAACCCAGAAAATGGCTCATCTAGAATCAAAAGTTTAGGCTCATGTACTACAGTAGCAATGAATTGAGTCTTTTGCTGCATACCCTTAGATAAATCATCCACAGGTTTATTCCACCAATCTTTAATATCCAATCGAATAAACCAATCTTTTAATTTCGAAATAGCCTCAGATTTTGACATCCCTTTCAACTGCGCCAAATACAATAACTGATCGCCTACTTTCATTTTCTTATACAGCCCTCTTTCTTCTGGCAAGTAGCCAATTTGATCTACGTGCTTGGCAGAGAGTGGTTCTCCATCAAAAATTATTTGTCCAGAATCAGGGGCAGTAATCTGATTAATGATCCGAATTAACGAAGTTTTGCCAGCTCCATTCGGGCCTAACAACCCAAATATCTTAGCTCGAGGAATTTCCAAATCAATGTGATCTAAAGCCAAATGATCTGAGTACTTTTTAACTACTTGACGAACGGATAAAATCATATCTAAAACAATTTTAGCTAAAATAAAAAATTGCGCTTACACCCATTTAGGAAATGGTATAAGCGCAATTTTTAAAGGATAAGCGTTTTATTTTTTTGTAGCAGAAGTTCGAGCTGGAGCTTTTGCTGGCGCCTTCGGTTTTGTAGTACTTGCTACTGCAGGCTTAGTTGCTACCGGCTTTGGCACATCCAACAATAACGAAACTTGCTTTTGCTTAGATGCTTTTTTTGCTACTTTTTGTTTTTTTTTAGCTTCCTTAATGGCTAATTTTTTAGCTGCTTTGGCCGCTTTTTCTTTTTTCTTAGCTAAATCCTTAGCTTGTTCATCCATCAACTTGTGGTATTTCTTTGAAATTTCACCCAAAGCCTTATGACTCAATTGAACCATTTTCTTAGCATTTTTCTCGCTTAACCCCTTCAATTTAGGCAATACGACTGTTGCTAAAACATCAATTAATACTTTATCAGATTCACTCATAATATTATATTTTAATTATATGTTAAATCTATGTAAAGAAATTATTAATAAAAACTTTAGTGTGTTAAAAATTTTCAAAAGTGCCTAAAAATTTAACATTGAAAAATTAAATCTTGAGTTTTGAAACAAAATCATAGCTGATAATTCCCATGCATACTGAGACATTCAAAGAGTGTTTAGTCCCAAATTGAGGTATTTCAAGCGAATAATCAGCGGATTCAATAAACAAATCGTTTACCCCAAATACTTCATTGCCAAACACAAAAGCATAATTATGATTTTGATCAGGTTTAAATTCAAATAAAGAGATTGAATCTTTTACCTGTTCAACACATATTATTTTAAAACCAAGGTCCTTTAAAGCTTTTATGCAAGTTGATGGACTTTCAAAATAAGTCCAATCAACAGATTCATCGGCCCCTAAAGCTGTTTTAGATATTTCTCTATGGGGAGGTTTTGCCGTTATTCCACACAAATAAATATGTGAACACCGGAAAGAATCAGCCGTTCGAAATGCTGACCCAACATTGTTCATGCTCCGGATATCATCCAAAACAAAAACAAAAGGAAACTTTTCTGAATTTTTAAATTGTGTCACATCGAGCCTGTTTAGCTCATCCATCGACAACTTTTCATTCATCTATTGTACAATCCAAGTAAACGGATAGGCTAATTCAGGAATTTTAACCCGATCGGCCAACTTTTCTAACCTCGTTGGCAAATTAGCTACATAATCTCTTGCCTTCTCAGCCACATCATTCAATCCAGACATTTTTTCAATATCCCAATCCTTAATTAAGCCTTGCATGATACTGATGTAATCCATGGTTGTGTAAACTCCAATTCTTTGTGCCGCATCTGAAAAGTGCTCATAAACAGAACTTTTGGCCCCATTGATTTCGCGTAAAAAATGCGCTGGCATGACGATTTTCTTTTTCATCATATCAGCAAATGCAATCATCATTTCAGACGGATCTAATTTAAATATTTCTGTCACAAATGCCTTATACGCTTTTGCATGCCTTAATTCATCCGCCGCAATTTGCGCGCACATTCTTGATAATAATGAGTTACCATGTTGCTTCGCTAATGAGGCCGTTCTGCGGTGAGAAACGTTCGTTGCCATCTCTTGAAACGAAGTATAAATAAAGTTGCGATATGGATCACCTGAAGTACCAATATCAAAACCATCAGCAATCAAATACTGTGTTGAAACAGCTACAGAATGCATGTCAACCTTACCTGATAAGTATAAGTATGTGCCTAATAAATTACCATGTCTACCTTCTTCAGCAGTCCAATTACGTATCCAACGAACCCAGCTATTTTCTTGATCTTGTTGGTTTACAGTATCCATTCCCATCAACCATGACTCGTACGTTGGCAATGCCTCCTCAGTAATTGTATCCCCAATTAACACGGCCCAATAATCATAAGGCAACTCTTTTGCAGCTTCTTGCAATAACTTTACTTCATCAAAAAAATTATCTTTTGTTGAATCTGGAAGCATATCTGAAGGCTGCCAATTGCTATCAATTGGATTTAAATATTGAGCAACAAAGTTGTCCATATTCCGGCCTAACTCAGTCATCACCTCTAATCTTGTAGTTGAAAGGGACATAAATAATCTATTTGAGAAAATAATAAAATTTAAATTAGTAAAATAATTGAGGATTCCCTAAATCAAGGACCCCAAATCGTTATTTGTTTGATAATAGTTTCTTTGTCATTAAAAAAACTAAAACTCTTCTCCTCTTGATGTAAAAAACATAAACTATAAACTAGCAGCAAAAAGTACCCTACTAAAAAACAGAACTATGCTTGAATGTCAATTCTTCATCAGCTAAAACTAAGTAATAAGCATTTTTGAAATTAGGACTAAACCAATCACCCAAATTATAATATGTCGTCCCCTCTCCTAACGGAAAAGCGATTGGATGGTGCCTATGCCCAAAAATATACGCTTTTTTATGAGTATTTGATTTTATATCTACCTGCATTTGACCCCTGACATAATTTAAAATAAAATCTGTATCTGAATCAAATGGAACATCTCCAGCTGAAATTGTATCTGATTTACGCGTATTTGACCACAAATGTGCTAGACGTACTCCCAAATCAGGATGCAAAATTTTAAACAAAAAAATCGATATTGGATTGACAAAAATTTGTTTTAAAAACTTGTAGCCATAATCTCCAGGACCCAAACCATCCCCGTGCCCTAACAAAGCCTTCACTGATTTTCCTTGGATATCAAAACTAAATTCAGTCGGCTGATCATAAATAATAGCGCCAATTTCCTCTTTAAGATAGGTTCGCATCCATAAATCGTGATTACCTATAAAAATATGAATTCGAATGCCCGCATCATTCATTTCGGCCAACTTCCCTAGAAACCGAACAAATCCTTTAGGTACCACTTGACTATACTCAAACCAGAAATCAAATAAATCACCTAATAAAAATACATCAGATGCATCTTTTTGAACTTGACTGAGCCAGGTAATGATGTATCTCTCCCTGGCCAGAGATTCAGCATTATTAGGGAATCCTAGATGAAAATCAGATGCAAAATAGGCCTTTTTGCCTGCTGGAATTTGAACTTCAATCATATACTATCCAAAAAAAAAGTGGGGAAAAACCCCACCCAATTAATCTATTTACTTTGCTTTAGGCACCCTTTTCGCCACAGGTTTTTTCTCCTCTTTAGGCTCCTCTACCGGCTTCTTCCTAGGCTTGGGTTTAGCAGCTACTTTCTTAGTCGCATTTTTCTCAATTTCAGCTAAATCCCGAACATCCTTAGCATCCTTTCTTTTCTTTTCCGTTTCACCCTTAATAAACTCTTGATAGGACGTTAATTGCTCAAAGGGACGAGGGCCAACCAACTCTTCTAAATCACTTTGAAAAAGAACTTCTTTTTTCAATAATTGCTCTGCTAGAATCGTTAATTTATCCTTTTTGTCACTTAATAGTTTTTTAGTTCGCACATAAGCCTCCGCGATAATCTTACGAACCTCTTCATCGATTTCTCTAGCCGTTTGCTCTGAATATGGCTTATTGAATTGATATTCAGATCCTTTGGAATCATAATAAGAAATATTCCCCAACTTATCATTCATTCCATAAACGGTAACCATCGAATAGGCCAATTTTGTTATTCGCTCCAAGTCGTTTTGTGCACCCGTTGATATTTTACCAAAAATGATTTCCTCCGCAGCTCTTCCACCTAAGGTCACACACATCTCATCCATCAATTGCTCCGTGCGATACAAAAACTGCTCTTTGGGTAAGTATTGAGCATAACCTAAAGCAGCAACCCCTCTAGGTACAATCGAAACCTTAACTAATGGATTCGCATGCTCCAAAAACCAACCTGCAATCGCATGGCCAGCTTCATGGAAAGCAACTATTTTCTTCTCTAATGGAGAAATCAATTTGTTTTTTTTCTCTAATCCCCCAATCACCCGATCCATTGCCTCTTGGAAATCATCCATGTCAACAGCCGATTTATTTCGACGTGCGGCAATTAGAGCCGCCTCATTACAAACATTGGCAATTTCAGCCCCAGCAAATCCGGGTGTTTGTGCGGAAAGTTCTTTAGGATCAACTCCTTCAGCCAACTTCACCGGTTTCAAGTGTACTTTAAAAATAGCCTCTCGGCCAATAATATCCGGCTTGTCAATCGAAATAGTACGATCAAATCGACCAGGCCTTAAAAGCGCTGGATCTAATACATCAGGACGGTTTGTCGCCGCCAAAATAATAATTCCAGAATCAGTAGCAAAACCATCCATTTCAACCAATAATGAATTCAGGGTATTCTCTCTTTCATCATTAGACCCTGGCATTTGACCTCTTCCTCTTGATCTACCTACCGCATCAATCTCATCAATGAAGATAATACACGGCGCCTTTTCCTTCGCCTGTTTAAATAAATCCCGAACTCGAGCTGCCCCTACACCTACAAACATCTCAACAAAATCAGAACCCGAAAGTGAGAAGAATGGAACACCCGCTTCCCCGGCAACTGCCTTCGCTAAGAGTGTTTTACCTGTACCCGGAGGGCCTACTAGCAAGGCGCCTTTCGGTATTTTACCTCCTAAATCAGTGAACTTTTTAGGGAATTTCAAGAACTCAACGATCTCTTGAATTTCCTCTTTTGCTTCATCTAAACCCGCCACATCATTGAACGTAATCTTCACCTTTGCTTCTCCTTCTATTAGCGTAGCGCGGCTTCGTCCAATATTAAATATCTGACCTCCAGCTCCTCCACTGCCTCCCATTCGGAAGAACAAAAAGTAAAAACTCAAGCCCATTAATATAAAGAAACCCCATGTGCCCAACCAATCCAAAGGACCCGTTCTCGTTTCAGGAGTAGCAAAAATTCGCTCATTGCGAGGGAAATTCTTTTGACGGTCTTCAAGAAAATGCTCGAAGCCCTCTTTTGAAATTATTGGAAACTCAAAATGTGGTCCCTTTTTAATCGAAATCATCCCCTGTGGAGAATCCTTGAAATATTTACTTACAAAAGCAGACTTCAAACTCACTTCGACCAAACGATCATTCACAATCGTAACGCCCTCCACTTCCTTTTGAATAATCATGGATTCAAATTGATTTTGATTGATCTCCTGCAAAGTCCTTTGCTTAGTAAAGAAGAACATGCTCACCATGGTAATGGCTAGACCAATCATCAGCCAACTCTGCATACCTCCAACTGGCTTTTTAGGTAATCTAGGTTGAATTCCCGAACGCTTACTGTTTTTAAAATTACTTCCTTGTTTAGCCATTTTGTTTTTAGGTATTTGGGCATTTAAACTTTAAAACAACCAAATTAGTTCGAAAAATTTAAAAATTATTTCAAATTAACTCCAATTGGTTTTAATCAGGGATATTAGTGAATTTAGCATCTCCCCATAGCTCCTCTAATTTAAAAAATGCACGCTTGTCTTTCAAAAATACATGCACAATAACTTCATAATAATCCATCAAAATCCATTCTCGATTAGCTCTACCCTCCATGGCATGCACATGAACACGCGCTTGTTCCCAAACTTCTTTGTCTACCGAATCCGCAATGGCTTCAATCTGAGTGTCGGATGAACCCGAACAAATAACAAAAAAATCAGTAAAAGCATTGTGAACACCTCTTAAGTCCATCACGACAATTTCTTGAGCTTTCTTCTCTTGCATTCCCTTCACCACACATTCAACTAAAACCTCAGATGAATCAATGTTAATAGCGGCTTTCTTAGGACTTTTAGGCATAAATGATATTTAAACGAATAAAAAATTAAATTTGTTGTTGTAAACATAAAATTACAAATAAAATTTGAACAAATATCAAGCTCCCACTCGGTTCATAGGCAAAAACAGCAAATATCATGAAACGTGTGCCTCTACGAATTCATTAGGATTCCAAGAGGCACTTGAATATCAGTTACCTGATGGTTTTGCATGGATTGCTGGACACCAAACAGAAGGCAAAGGGCAGAGGGGAAATAAATGGGTAGCCCAACCGAATGAAAATCTATTGGTCTCCTACTTATTGAAGCCCAAAAATCAACAAGCCATTCATCAATTTTATTTAAGCAAGGCTATCTCGATTGGTATCCTAGAAGGACTTCAAAAATGGGCCAAAAATACATTATTAGAAGAATTGCCTATTAAAATTAAGTGGCCCAATGATATCTACTTAGAGGAACAAAAGATTGCCGGCATTCTAATCGAAAACAATTTCCAAGCAGGTAAATGGAACTTTTCCATTGTTGGAATCGGAATTAATATCAACCAAACCGAATTCGAAAATTTAAGAGCTAGTTCATTAAAAAAATGGACTAAATCACCTGCAAAAATCGACATAAGAGATATTTTCAATGCTATTTCCATCGAAATCGAAAACTATTATCAACTTTTTCTTTCAAACAATTTCGAAGAAATAGACAAGATTTACCATCAAAATTTATTCAGGTTGCAAACTAAGGCACTATTCGAAGATGAAATAGGAGTATTTTCGGGAAAAATAATTCGGGTAAATCCAAATGGTCACCTTGTGCTTGAAAAATCGAATGAAATCAAAGTATATGATTTAAAAGAATTAAGTTTTATTTTTAGCGAATAAAACCTATAAAACGATGTTATCTAGCTACCAAAGTAATTTGGAAAATTTCTATTATTGGACTCATAAAAAACCCAGTGAAATTTTCCTGAAACAACCGCTTGGAGATAATTTCGTCGATTTCACCTACCAAGAGGCTGAAAATCACGTTAATAAATTAGCCGCATTCCTACAAGAGAAAGTACAATCAGGGCCCAAGCATGTGGGTATATTGGCAAAAAATTCAGCCTATTGGATTTTAGCTGATTTAGCCATTTCCTCAGCCGCTTGTGTCTCAGTTCCTTTTTATGCGACTTTAACTTCAGAACAATTAAATGAGGTATTGGTACATTCCGATTGCCAAGTGCTCATTGTGGGCAAATTGGATCATTGGGATTCCATAAAAAGTGGCATACCCTCAAATGTTCTCATCATTCACACACCCGAATCCGAAGGAAAAGATTCAATCCAATGGAATGACATCCTCAAGCAAGAGTTTCCAGCTTTTCAGCCCCATAAACCACAGCAAAACGAATTATCTACGATCGTGTATACTTCAGGCACTACAGGTTCGCCCAAAGGGGTCATGATTTCCAATAGTTCGGTGACTCAAGCCATCAATTTAGCTAGGAAAATTGCCCATTTGGATACGCCAAACGCAAGATTTATCTCCTACTTGCCCTTATGTCACATTGCCGAAAGAAATATTGTTGAATTTGCTAGTATCGCTTCAGGCGGCACCATCTATTTCGTAGAAAATCTATTGACATTTAAAGAGAATTTACATCGGGCAAATCCTACTCACTTCCTCGCCGTGCCCAGAATTTGGAGTAAATTTCAAGAAGGAATTTTAGAAAAAATAGGAGGGCAAAAAAAACTAGACTTACTTTTAAGAGTCCCCATTTTAAATCAAATCATTAAGAATAAAATCAAAAAAGGACTAGGTTTAGACAAAGCCATTCTGATGCTCACTGGAGCTGCGCCAATGCCACCAGAGTTGTTGAAATGGTATCAAAAAATTGATTTCTTTATTCAAGAAGCCTATGGAATGACCGAAAACATGGGTTTAAACTCGCTCATGCCAAGAGATGAAATAAGAATTGGTACAGTAGGCAAAATTCACGAGAATTGCCAAACTAGAATTGATCCTGAAACAAAAGAAATTCAAATGAAAGCAGACTATAATTCATGGGGATATTACAAGGAAGATCAATTGACCCAAGAACTTTTTGTGGATGGTTGGTTAAGAACAGGCGACATGGGTGAAATAGATTCAAATGGTTTTCTATCCATTATAGGACGAGTAAAAGACAATTTCAAAACCGCCAAAGGACAATATGTGTCACCAGCCCCCATCGAGAACAACCTGTCTATAGATCCACATATAGAACAATGCTGCGTCGTTGGAATCAATTTACCACAACCCATTGCGTTAATCGTTTTAAGTTTGGAAGGGAAAAAATTAGAACAGGGTAGTTTGATAAAAAACCTAGAAGACTTACGGAAAAACACCAACCCTCATTTCAAGAAATACGAACATATCTCAAAAATGATTGTACTGAAGGAGGACTGGACGATTGAAAACAATTGCCTTACCCCCACGTTGAAAATCAAAAGGCCCATCATTGAACAGAGATTTTTGGCTTTATTTGAAACCTGGAATAACCAAACAGAATCGATCATTTTCGAATAAATTAACATCGTGTTAAATTTTGTTTCAGCCATATTCCTTAAATTTAAGGAATGCGAATGCCCCTAATCATTTTATTGATCTCTTTAGCCTATTCAACAAGCGGGCAATTTATTCACATCGACAGTATTCTTTTAAAAGGAAATGAAAAAACTAAAAATCAAATTCTTATTAGGGAATTAGATTTTAATCCAGGTGATTCAATAGCCATTAATACCTTAGATACAAGATTAGAATACAATCGTCGCAAATTAATGAATACCAATTTATTCATTTGGGTCAAAGCCGATTTAAACCAATTGCCCAATGGGCACCTGAAAATTTCATTTGAATTTCTTGAACAATGGTATATCTTGGGCTACCCCATTTTCCAATTGGCCGACCGAAATCTAAATGAATGGTGGTCGAGAGGTCGTGATTTAAATAGATCTATTTATGGGATCCATTTCATTCACAACAACTTCCAAGGTCGAAACGAAAAATTAATAATAAAAGCAGAAACTGGATTTACTCAAAGACTTGATTTCACGTATAGTAATCCATATCTAGACAAGAAAAAAACATTGGGATTGTCCATTAATGCAAGCTATTCCACATCCAAAACAATTCCCTATAAAACCCGAAATGATACATTACAATATTTGACGGCAGAAAAAATTTTACGCGAAAGATGGGCTGGAGGAATTAGCCTACGAAAAAGATTTAAATTTTACGACCTTCAATCCTTAGAATTAAAATATACCCATACCGTTGTTTCAGACACCATTGTAAAATTGAACCCCACTTATTTTGCCCTAAATACGAAAGAACAAAACTTCACCCAATTGCTCTACAGATATTCCTATGATTTTAGGGATTTAATTGCATACCCTTTGAGAGGTCGAAAATTTGACATCGCGTTTAGTAAAGTAGGAATTCTGCCCGCTGACCAGGTGGATTTCTGGGATATAACCGGAGCCATTGCCTATTTTTTTGATCTAGGTTCCCATTTTTTTCTCACCACACAGGTCAAAGGTAAAATTTCAAGTAATACCAATATTCCCTACGCGAATATTATAGGTTTAGGGTATGGAAATGAAATCGTACGTGGGTATGAACTTAATGTATTAGATGGAAAATCCTATTTTTTAAATAGAAATACGATTAAATTCCAATTGTTAAATAAGGTTTTTAATCTACCCTTTTTGCCGATCAAACAATTTAATCAAATCCCCATTGCTATTTACCCCACCGCATTTTATGACTTTGCTTATGTGAACAACAACTTTTCAGCCAATGAAAACAAGCTAGTTAACCAATGGATTTCTGGTGGTGGTTTAGGTTTTGATGTGGTTACCTATTATAATTTAGTCTGCAAATTTGGTTTTCCTGTTACTAATGGGAGTAAAATAGGCATGACGATCGGAATTGGAAGAGAATTTTAAAAACTACTAAAAAATTAATTAGATGGATTAGGCACAAAAAAATAGGCCAGTTAATAACCGACCTATTTTGATAATACCTAACCACTAATAATCTTATATATTTTAAATATCTTGAAGCCACCGCTAAATCATTACAAAAATAACATTTATTTTGTTAGTTAGCACTTTTTCTGAATCATTTCAATAATTTTGATTTTCAAAATCCCTTTCTAGAAAACATGAGAAAAGATTTCATTTGCCTGACCCACATGACCGCAAAATCAATCATATTAATTTTAACTTCTACCCTAGTGTTTTTTTCCTGCAACTCATCGCAGGAAAAAGGAAAGGAAGGAGCATCAAGTACTTCCGAAATAGAGCAAAGGGTTTTAAATGCTTGGGAACAAAGCGGTGATATGGTTCAAAAAATTACGATAAGTCCTAAAGGTGTTGTTAGAGATAAGGAGTGGGGAGTTTCGATAGACTCATTACAAGAAAAACTTGAATTAGCGGAAAACCAACCTGCCAATGGCAAATCTTATACACTCTATTTTGATAACAGCGATTTGAATTTTACGGATATCTCCTACCTCAGTGATAACCAACAAAAATTAACTGAAATTGATTTTGATATTTTTGTAGAAACAAAATCTCAAGTAGAAGAACTGAAGGGGAAATTCACTGACTATTTACAAGTGAAATTTGGAGCCTCCAAAATCGAGGGCAATAAAATTATTTGGGAAAAAGATGTGAACACCCAGGTGACCTTACAAGATGTAAGTACGCTTAAAGACCCGGGGATTAAACTCGTTTTTTCAAGGAAAAATTAAACTTTCCAAACCCAACCGCGCGAATCTTCAATCTCGCCAAGTCTAATTTGATTGATTTCAGTGAAAACTTTACTAGAAAAATCTGATTCTTTTTTATCAGGTAATTGATAATCTTTTCCCTCAAAACCAATGGTTTGAATCGGGGCAATGACGGCTGCCGTACCCGCTCCAAACGCTTCAGTCACAGATCCATCTAAAATACCACTAACCAACTCTTTCACCGACAACTGACGTTCTTGCACGTCGATACCCCAATCTTTCGCAATTTGAATAACTGATTTTCGAGTTACCCCATCTAAAATAGTATCGCCAGTTGGCGCAGTCACTAACGAACCTCCTACCATAAACATCAAATTCATTGTTCCAGCTTCTTCCACATATTGATGTGTGGCAGCGTCCGTCCAAATAATTTGATCATAACCCGCTTGCATCGCTTTTTGAGTGGCAAATAAAGAACCTCCGTAATTACCAGCATTTTTCGCAAAACCTACTCCCCCTTTGGCAGCACGTATGTATTCGGTTTCCACGCGCACTTTCAGGGGCTTAGAATAATACGAACCCACCGGGCAATTGAATATAATAAATTTGTATGTGGTAGAAGGACTTACACCGACATACTCGTCAGTGGCAAACATAAATGGACGTATATATAAAGAACAACCTTCTTTATTAGGAACCCAGGCATTGTCTATTTCCAACAACTTTTTCAAACCGCCTAAGAAAATCTCCTCAGGGATCTCAGGCATGCACATGCGAACAGCCGATTTATTAAAACGTTTGAAATTCTCTTCCGGGCGAAAGACCAAAACATCCCCTTTCGCAGAACGATATCCCTTCATCCCTTCAAAAATCGATTGGCCATAATGAATGGACATCATGGCTGGTTGATAGCTCAATGGGCCATAAGGCTGAATGGTCATAGATTGCCATGCGCCATTAGCATATTCAGCAACCAACATATGATCCGCGAAACTACGTCCAAAAGCTAAATTGTTAAAATCGACTTCATCGATTCTTGACTTTCCAATAAGTTGTAATTGAATTTCCATTTTTTATTCTTCTTATTTGCCAGAATTCCAAGGTGTTTCTGGAACGCCTAACGTTTTATGTAATAATCGACACATCATAAATAAATAATCTGACAATCTATTTAAATATACAATTGATATCGCGTAATCTTCATTTTTAATGGGCTTAGCCCATTGAATTAAACTTCGCTCAGCGCGCCTACAAACCGTTCGCGTAATTTGTGCTGTGGCAATCGTCTCATGTCCACCAGGTAAAATAAAAAACCTCATGGGATCTAATTGAGCATCCATTTCGTCAATCATTTCCTCCAAGGAAACAATATCCTGCATGGATATCAATTTCATGTTGCCCAAATATTCCTTTGAATCTGTGGCAATGTGTGCCCCTAAAACAAATAAACTTTGTTGGATTTTTATCAATTTCTGAGTCAATTCTTCAGGAACTTTACAAATAAGTAATCCGATAAATGAATTTAACTCATCTACATCCCCAATCGCAGCTAAACGAACATCCGACTTTAATAAGTCTTGGCCATCGGCTAACCTGGTAAAACCTTGATCACCATTTTTTGTATATATAGGCATTGTTCATTTTTTGTGGAGAACAAAAATACTTTTTTCGGCCTTTATTTCAAATATTTGACAAAAATATACCTTTACATGAGAGAATAAAGATAAAGATTAGGTCATCCAAGATTTCAAAAGTAATTTTGTGGACAATCTCAAAAATATGTCGATCGATTATTTCCTTTCTCGTGTGCTAAGAATCTTTACTTTATTAAGTCTTGGTATCACACTATTATTTGTTTACCGAGGATTACCTGATCCGGTAGCAGTACATTTTGGCGAGACGGGCAGAGGAGATGGTTTTTTACCTAAAGCCGAGGTCTTTTACTTATTGGCGGGCGTTATTACCATTTTAAATATTTTAATTTTATTATTGATCAAAACGGTTGAAAAAATTCCTGCCTTAAATTTGCACGCTCTTAACCGCCTTTTTCCAGATAAAGCACCAGAAAATATCAAAAAAATATGCATTGATTGGCTTCATTTTTTGCCCGTTGCCATTCATATATATTTGATTTTAATCCTTAGGACCCTTTTATTGCTGAATGACGAAAGAACTAGAAACCAAGACTTTACGTACGTACCAATGGTTGGAATTTGTATTTTATTGCTCTGGTTTATTTATTTACCTGCTAGGTTATTAAGTTTGCCAAAATCAGATTCATTGGGATGAAATCCAATATGCCAAATATCTTTATTCAGGATTACGATTATTCATTATCTCAAGAAAAAATTGCTATTTCTCCATTGAAAAATCGGGATGAATCTAAGCTTTTGATCTATAATGCTGGAAATATTAAGCACCAAATTTTCAAAGACTTACCTGAATTTTTACCCCCGGATGGCTTATTGATATTCAATAATACAAAGGTTATTCCGGCGAGAATAAATTTAACAAAAGATTCAGGAACTAAAATTGAAGTTTTTTTACTAAAGCCTATCCAAGGTGATTTGGCGACACAATCAATCCTAAATCAGGATTCAGAAACCATTTGGGAATGTTTAGTAGGCAATAAAAAAAGATGGAAAGTCGATGAGCAAATCAATCAATCCATCTACATCGATTCCAAGGAGATCATTCTAACATTTCAATGGCATAAAAGAACTGAAAATTTAATCAGAATCACCTGGAATGAGCCCATTCTATTCGCTCAGATTTTAGATGCATTGGGCCAAATACCTTTACCACCGTATATGGAGAGAGAGGTGGATCCGGAGGATAAAAATCGCTATCAAACTATATTTGCGAAAGAATCGGGGGCGGTTGCGGCACCTACGGCCTCCCTTCATTTTTCAAAGGAAGTTTTCCAGAGTTTAAAAAAACAAGGAATTAAGGAGCTTTATTTAACGCTTCATGTGGGCGCAGGCACTTTTTTACCTGTTAAAGAAGAGAATGTCCAAAATCACCCAATGCACCGGGAACAACTCATTTTCTCCAAAGAATTTATTCAAAATTTACAGGATCATGAGGGTCCTTACATTCCAGTCGGAACCACTTCAATGCGTGCATTGGAAAGTCTTTATTGGGCAGGAGTTTGGTTAATAGAAGGACTAGAAATCCCGCAAACAGGCTTTAATATACCAAAAGAGTTTCCCTATTTACCCCGTAATCCTTTAATC
>Ga0315905_10002802_pt1 | contig 18222 bp, 6 predicted proteins | sample LakEriMetagenome_5_FD_203522 | JGI IMG/M metagenome (GOLD analysis project Ga0315905, IMG submission 203522) | Freshwater fungal communities from buoy surface, Lake Erie, Ohio, United States - Buoy 4 MA121 | ecosystem: Environmental > Aquatic > Freshwater > Lake | place: USA: Lake Erie, Ohio... | reverse complement strand
TTTTTTAATTTTAAATTTTTAAATTAAATAAGTTCTCAATTTTGTCATTTTATATTATATTCATTTTCATATATTTTCAATTATCTTATTAAATTTATATATAATTATTATTATAATAACAAATATTTTATTATTTTAAATATAATTTTAATAAAGATTTTATTAAATATAATTTTTTAGATATATAATTAATACCTTAATTTATTAAATAAAATAATTCATTATTATGTATAATGTAATATTTATTAATAATTAATTGTTAATAAATATTACATTATAATTATTAAAACATTATTATTATAAATATTATAAATATTATATATAAATGAATTTTTTTATTTAATTATAATTTAAATTATATCATTATCATTATTATTATTCTTCTTTTAAATTCATTAAAAATTATGAATATTATGGCTCTTCAACACTTACTATTTATTTTTTAAATTATTATTCAGTACTATCTTACCAATCATTATCAGATTAAATAAATGTATATTCATCTTTTAATGTTATCATACATTTATTTCCAAAAAATATTTTTTTTAAATGTATTAATCTAACTTTTTCTTACTATTTATTTTGTTATGATGCTTAAATTATTTTTTTTATAATTTTTTTTTTAATTGTAATTTTTAAATCTTTATAATTTAATTCATTCATGTTTTCTTTATAAAACTCTTCTTATATATGAATTAATTAAGGTCTAATTAATTAATAATTATTAGATTATTCAAATTTTTATATATCATTATCTTCAACTTCAAAACTGTAAATTGTTTAATGAATTTCGGGTTTTATATTAGGTATATGATTAAGTCCTTACATTTTCTTTAATTATTTTAATTAAATATTAACTTTATACTTATATTTAATTATTATATAATTTAATTATTAATATAATTATTATATAAGAAATTAATCAATTTTTTTATTAATTATAATATTTATTTATTATTAATAATCAATATTTTAAATATAAATATTTATTTTTATATTTTTGATATTTATTAAAATAAATAATATTTAATTTATTTAAATTATTATAAGTATGATTAATATTTTTAGGTTCATAATATTCAATTTTATATTCTAATATTTTTTTATTTATCATATAATTATTTAATATATAATTATTTTTGTTATTATATAAAAATTATTATATAAAAATTATTATATAAAAATTATTATATAAAAATTAATATTTAATTTTTTTTATTGTTATTGATGGATTAATTGAATAATTATTTATTGTAAAACCTAATGTAGAACCTAATGTAGAACTATTTGTATGATTATATAATAATTTAATACCAACAGATTTATTATTAGTATCATTAGTTAAATCAACTAAATAATTATTATTACCACCATTCATATTAAAATTAACACTTGTTGATGTATCAATTAAATCACCATTAGCATCACATAAACCAAATATCATATAATTATTTTCACTATTTATAGCACTATAAAAATTAATTTCATAAATAAAACCTTTATTTAAATTAAATAAATAATTATTACTTTGTTTATCAATATCTAAACCAATATTAACATATTGAGTATCAAATTCTATATATTCATTTGTTAAATATGTTTTTTGAATACTCATATTTGATTTATGTATTGATATATTACCACTATTAACATTCATTATATACCATTTTAAACCATCACACATTAACATACATATTTGATTAGCACTTAATTTGATTAATACATTTGATGAATATTTTATTGATAAATAAGATGTTGATGATGGTAAATTTAAAATTGTTATAACAATTCCATTATTATTAATAGGATCTGGTAGAGTAGCATCTGAATTATTAGATATATCAAAAATAACAGTTTGAGAACCATCAACTAATAATTGAGAATTAGTATATTTATTTTGGAATTTATTATTAGGAATATTTTGCATTACATTATAAACAAATTGAGTTGTTGCTAATTTATTAGATTTATCATAAGTGTTTTGAGTTGGAGCACTAGTTATAGCAGTATTAGATATATTAAAATTACCATCAATTTCTGTATTACCATATAATTTACAAGAATTAATTTCTTTATTATGTAATGTTTGTGTTGAATTAACATATAATATATTATCATCATTATTTGTTGGTTCATTAATATTTATAAATTTATTACTATTAAATTTAATTCTATCAATAATTGGTTCAAATAATGATTTATTTGTTAATGTATTTTCACTTGTTATAGTTATTAATGTATCAGTAATTGATGGTAATGTTAATGTTTCATTATTAACTTTTATTGTTGTAATTTTAGGTTCATTTAATATTTTGTTATTTAATGTTTGATTTAAATTGGTTAAAACAAATGTATCAGTATCTGTATTTGTAATTAATGGTAATAATAATTTTTTATTTTGTGAATTATAAATATTATTATCATTTATTTTAAGATTTGTTGTTATATTATTAAATAAATTTTTATTATGTAAATCTTGAACATTATCTTTAGTAATAAAATATGTATCACTAGATATAGGAATATTTATAACTTTACCATTTGATGTTATTATTTTATTATCATCTAATTTTAAATTATTATATTTTGAATTATCAAATGTTTTATTTGTTATAGTTTGTTCAGTATCTTCTAAAACAAAATAATCTTCTGTTAAAGTATTTGATGTTATTGGAAATTTTAAATTAAAATTATTATATTTTAAATTATTATTTAATAATGTTAAATTATCAATTGATAAATTATTCATTGTTTTATTTGATAATGTTTGAATAGCATTTACAGTTACAAAATAATCATCATTATTATCATCATTTAATGTTGGTAAATTTATATTATTGATTTTGTTATCAATTAAATTTAAATCATATACTTGTGGTGCATATAATTTTTTATTATATAATGATTGATCTCCATTAATAGTAATTAATGTATCATTTTGACTATCTGGAAAAGTTAAAGTTCTTGTATTTACATTAATTTGATTATTTGTTAATATTAAATTAGTAATTACTGGATTATCAAATAATTTATTATCTAAACTGAAATTACTATTTGTTGTTAAAATAACATCATTTATATCATTATTTAATGATATATCTGGAATTAATAAAGTTCTACCACTTGATAAAATTAATTTATTATTAATTTTAACATCATCAATAGTTGGATTAGTTAATCTTTTATTTAATAAAGTTTGATTTGATTTAATAGTTACCATAGTATCTGTATTATTTGTTCCATTTTGAGAATTAATTGGTGGTATGTTAATTGTTCCAGTTGATATATTTATTTGATTATCATTAATAGTTAAATTATTAAAATTTTTGTTATTAAATGTTTCTTCTCCATTTAATGTTGCTAATGTTCCAACTATATCTGGTATAATTAATGTATTACCAGATTTTGTTAATATTGTATCTGAATTTATTGTAGGATTATTTAATATAGGATTATTTAGAGTAGAATTATTTAAAGTTTTATTTTCTAATGTATCTGTAGTAATTCTTCCTATTAATGTATCAGTAATAATTGGTAATGTTAATGTTTTATCACCATTTTTTATAAAACTTATATTAGGATTAGTTAATGTTTTATTTGTTAATGTTTGATTATGTGTAGTTAAAACCATATCATTATGTTGTGTTAATGTTGGAATATTAATATCAAATGTATTATTTGATTTAATTTTATTATCATTTAATTTAAGATCTAATGTTTTAGGATTATTTAAAGTTTTATTTAATAATATTTGATTTTCATTAATTAAAACTATTGTATCATTTGTATTAGAATCTGGTATAGTTATATAATAATCTGAATTTTTATAAATTAAATTATTAGTTAATTTTAAGTTTTTTATATTAGGATTATCTAATGTTTTATTTTTTAATGTATCTGTTGAATTTTTTGTAATTAAAGTATCTGTTATTTGTGGTAATGTTAAAGTATAATTAATGCTAGTTTTTAATATATCATCATTAATTTTTATGTTAGTTAATATTGGATTATTTATATTAGGATTAGTTAATGTTTTATTTGTCAGAGTTTGAATATGTGTTAATGTAATTAATTCATCTGAAATATCTGGAAATGTTAATTTTTTATTTGTATTAATAGTAATAAATTTATCTGATAATTTTAAATCAGTTATTAAAGGATTATCTAATGTTTTATTTTTTAATGTTTCTGTTGAATTTTGTGAAATTAAAGTATCTGTCATTTGTGGTAATGTTAAATTATTACCGCTTGATGTATATATTTTATTATCATTTAATTTTAAACCAGTTATTAAAGGATTATCTAATGATTTATTTAATAAAGTATCTGTTGAATTTTTTGTAATTAAAGTATCTGTTATTTGTGGTAATGTTAAAGTATTAGTATTATTAGGTTTAATATGTGAAATAATAGGTTCAGTTAATGTTTTATTTGTTAATATATCAATAGTATTTTTTGTAATTAAAGTATCTGTTATTTGTGGTAATGTTAAAGTATGATTATCATTAGGTTTTATATATGAAATAATAGGATTAGTTAATGATTTATTAGTTAATGTTTGAGTAAAATTTTCTGTAACAAAATTATCTGTTGAATCATCTATTACTGGAATATTTATTGTTTTATTTGAATTTAATTTAATACTTGAAATGATTGGATTAGTTAATGATTTATTAGTTAATGTATCAATAGTATTTCGTCCTATTAATGTATCAGAACTATTAGGTAATGTTAATAAACCTGTATTTGATATAAAATTTATTACAGGTGTTATTAATGTTTTATTAGTTAATGTTTGACTATTATTTTCACTAACTAATGTATCATTAGTTATAATTAATGGTAATGATAAATCTATAGTTTCATTTATTTTTATTTTATTATCACTAATATTTAATCCTGATATAGATGGATTATATAATATTTTATTATTTAAATCTTGTATCGCATTTTGAGTAATAATAATATCATTATTACTAATATCAGGAATAATTAAATTATTATTATTAGATGTAATTAAAAAATTAGTATTAATTTTTGGGTTATTTAATATAGATTGATTTAATGTTTTATTATTTAAATCTTGTATCGCATTAATAGTAATAAATTCATCATCAGAATTAATATTAGGAAAATTAATTTTTTTATCATTATTTATTTTAATATTATTATCAGTAAATTTAATATTATTAATTGATGGAAAATCTAATGTTTTATTTTTTAGTGTTTGAGTAAATTTTTCTGTAACAATATTATCACAAATATCAACATTTGGTATTTTTAATAATATATTATTAGATAAAATAATATTATTATCAATTAAATTTATATCTGAAATTTTAGGATTAATTAATTTTTTATTTGTTAAATCTTGATTACTTGTTATTGATACTAAATAATCATCAATTGTTAATAAAGGAAAATTTAATATTTTATCATTACCTAATAATATTTTATTATCAGTAATTTTAATATTATTCATTAAAGGATCATTAAAAGTTTTTTTTTCAATTATTTGATATAATTTAGAACTAATTAAAGTATCATTTATTAAAATAGCAGGCATATCTAAAATTTTATCATCAGATAATTTAATTTTATTATCAGTTAATTTAACATTAGTTAAATTAACATTTTCAATTATTTTATTAGTTAATGTTTGATTTTGTTTATTACATAATACTATATCATCTTCAACATTATTATGATATATATTAATTTTAGTTCCATCACTCATAAGTAATTTATTATCATTTAATTTCAAATTAGAAATATTAGGATTAATTAATGATTTATTTGTTAATGTATCATTTGTATCATTTAATACAAAATTACTTGAATTTAATGTTGGTGGTATAGGAATATTTATAGATTTATTATCAGATGATACAATTATTTTATTATCAGTTATTTTTAAATTAGACATATTTGAATTAATTGAACTTAAATTAGTAAATGTTTTATTATCTAATGATTGAACACCAGTTGATGTAATCAAAGTATCTTGATTTGTTATAACTTGATTAGATGGGAATGTTATAGAAGAATTCATTTTAGTAGGAATATTTACAGTAATTATATTATTAATATCAACTTTACCAGATAAATCCATATTATAATATATAATTATATATATTAAATTCTAATTAAAATTATATTCAATTTAATAAATTAAATTATTATTAATTTGAATATCATAAAAATTATAATTAACCTTTATTATAATAAATTTGTTTAATTTGTTCAAATGATAAATTTAAATTATAATATCTAAAATTATATAATTTAGCATTAATAATAGTTGATGATAAATTAATAGTATTTATTAAAGTATCATTTATATAAAATTCTAAAATTGTTTCATTTATTATTAATGATAATAAATACCATTCATTTGTAATAATATTTGATTTTAATATTTCATTAATAATTTGATTTGTTCCATTTGTTATTTTGATATATAAATTATTATTTAAAACATATAAATTAAATATATCATCATTATTATTATTAAAATTAATTATATTTCCATTACTATTAATATTTATCCAAAAATTAAAACTAAAATTATTATTATTTATAATTTCTTTAGTAATTGAGATATATTTATTATTTTCTAAATTAATAATATTATTATTTAATAAATTATCATAATAAATAATATTTGAATTCATTGTAGCATCATAATCTATTAAACCTGTAGCAGAATTACCTATATTATTATTACTTATTGATGATGAATTAAATCTATATAAAATTAATAATAAATTATTAATTATAGGTATATTATTGATAGTAATATTAGATAAAATAGGAGTAATTATATTTTCAAATGAATTATTTGTTTTAATTATATAATAAAGAGATATATTAGCAGGTTGTATCTCTTTATTATTACCATAATTATTTGTAATTAAATTATCATTATCAATTTCATTTATATTATTTCTATAATATAAATTATTATTATTTGATATATTATTTGATCCTATTAAATTATTATTATTATTTGAATTAGATAAACAAACATCATTATATTTATGAGAATGTATTTTATAATTATCATTTTGTTTATTACCTAATGATGAATTATAAATATTTCCATTAATATTTTGTGATCCATAACCTCTAATAAACAAACCTTGTAAATTAGGTATATTAAATGTTGTATCTGAACCTCCATAAGTATAATTTATTATATTAAATAAACTATTATATTCAGATACATTTAATGAATAACCATTACATAACATCCATCCTGTTGGTATAGTATTACTTGGCCATAATATAATTGTTCCACATGGAATTGATTTATTTAAATTAGAATGAACTAATGATTTTGTACATAATTTTTGTGTATTATCTTTTATATCATTAATTGGATTTACAATTATTTTATTTGATTCAAAATTATTATTAACAGAAAGATTATTAAAAGTAGCATTATTAGTTATAGTAATATTATTTGTATTAATATTATTGACATTTATTTCATTAAATGAAAAAGTTCCAATAATAACTGGAGATATAAATTCTTTATTTTGTAAAGAACTATTATTATTAATAGTATCTATAATATTAATAGTATCTATAATATTTTCAAATAATAAAAATTTATCATTTTTTGTTTTTATTTGATTTATTATTGGATTAATAAATGTTTTTTTATTTAATGTTTGTTTATGTTTTAAACATGCTAATGTATCATTAGATGATAATAAATTAAGATTATCATTCTCATTTATTTTTATTTGATTTATTTTTGGATTATTTAATGTTTTATTATTCAATGTTTGTTTATAATTTAATAATAAAAATTCATCATCTATATTTTGAACAAAAGATAAATTATTATTATTTAAAATATTAATTGATGTTATTATTGGATCAATTAATGTTTTATTTGTTAATGTTTGAATTGATGAAGTATTAACTAATTTATTATCACTAATATTATTATCAATAAATGATAATGTATTTAATGTTTGAGTTTTTATATTTGTAAATTTAATATTATAAAGATTTTTATTATATAATGTTTGTTCATAATTATTTAATATTAATGTATCATTATTATCAATTATATTTATTTGATAATTATTTTTAATAATTTTATTTATTATTGGATCAATAAATGTTTTATTTGTTAATGTTTGAATTGATGTTTTATTAATTAAAGTATCAGAAATATCTGGTATAGTAATTATTTTATTTTGTTTATTAAAAATTTGATTTATTTTTGGATTAATAAATGTTTTATTATTTAATGTTTGATAATAATTTAATAATAAAAAATCATCATTAGTTATATTTGTAGGTATATTATATTTATTATTTATTATATTTATTGTTGGATTATTTAATCTTTTATTATTTAATGTTGAATTATTATTTAATGTTATAATACTATCATTATTAAAAGGTATATCAATATAAAAATCTGTTGGAGATTTAAATTTATTCATATAAGTATTTTCAAATATTTTATTATTTAATGTTTGATTATCTTTTTCTAATATAAATGTATCAACATTATTTAATATAGGAATATTTATAATATTATCATCATTTAATATAATTATATTATCATCAATTTTAATTTCATTTAAAATATATGATAATTTATTATTAAAAATTAAAGCCTTATTTTTAACAAACTCAGTAGTAGCTATTTTATTTGAAATATCATTAATTTCTACTGTTAAACATGTCATTTTTTTTATTGATATTAAATTTTTTATATTATTATTATTATTTAAAGTCATTTCATTTAATATTTTATTATTTAAATTTTGATTTATATTTTTTAAAATAAATGTATCATTATTATAAACAGGAATTTTAATAAATGTATTATAATTTCTTTTTATTGATTTAATAAATGGTTTAATAAATGTTTTATTATTTAATGTTTCAGTATTATTTAATGTTATTAATGTATCATTAATATCTGGAATTAATATTGTATTAGTATTATTTAATTTAATTGAATTTAATTTAACATTAGTAAATGTTTTATTATATAATTTTTGTTTTTTATTAGTATATAATATATAATCATTAATATTTTGATTAAATAATATATTATATAAATATTGATCATTTTTTTTAAGATATATTATATTATTTGATAATTTTAATTCATTTACTTCAGCATTTAATAATGTTTTATTTTTTAATGTTTGACCATATAATTTATAAATAATTTTATCATTAATATTAATAATTGGAAATTTTATTATATTATTTGAATTAGTTATAATTTGATCATTTATTTTAACATTATCAGCATTGATATTATCTAATGTTTTATTTTTTAGAGTAATAATTTGATTTAAAGTTATAATTGTATCAGTATAATTAATATTTGGAATATTTATAAATTTATCATTATTAATATATATACGATTATTATTTAATATTAAATTATTTATATATAAATTTTCAAATGATTTATTTATTAAATTACAATTCAAATTAAGTGTAATTAATGTATCATTAACATCTGGAAAATTTAAATTATTTGAATTTTGATTTATTAAATTATTTGAATTTATTTTAATTGAATTTAATTTAACATTATTAAATGTTTTATTTTTTAATTTTTGTTGTTTATTTAATAATAATAATTCATCATTAGCATTAATTAAATTTATTATTTTATCATTATTTAATTTAATTTTATTATCATCACTTTTAAAATTTTCAAATGATGAATTATATATTTTTTTATTTGTAACTGTTTGATTATTATTTATTAATAATACTGTATCATTAATATTTGGAAATAAAATATAACCATTTGATAATAATAATTTATTATTAATTAATTTAACATTAGTTAATTTAAGATTATTAAATGTTTTATTTAATAATGATTGTGTTTTTATTTTTGTTATAATAGTATCATTAATATTTAAAAAAGTATATATATTATTTGATATATTTTTTATTTGATTATTAAAAAGTTTTAAATTAGTAAAAGATTTATTATTTATTTGTTGTTCATCATTAAGATTTATTAATAAATCATTTGGTATATTAATTAAATTATCATTAATTTTAAAATAATTATCATTAATTATTAAATCACTAATAATTGGATCATTAATAATTGGATTTATAAATTTTTTATTATTTAAAATATCATTAGTATCTCTACCAATAATAATTGTAGTTAATTGAGGTAAAATAATTTCGTTAATATTATTTCCATTTGTATTAATAATTTTTTTAATATTAGGTATATCAAAAGTTTTATTATTTAATATTTGTATAGATGATGTATTAACTAAATTATCAGTATTATCAGGTATAATTGATGTATGATATTTTGTTTTAATAAAATTATTATCTTTTAATATTAAATTTCTCATTTTAATATTATTATAAGTTTTATTTGTTAAAGTATCAGTTGTATTAAGAGAAATTAATGTTGTATTAATTGTTGGTAATGTTAATATATTATTAGTATCAACTAAAATTTGAGATATTGTAGGAGTAATAAATTCTTTATTTTTAAATATTTGACTAAAATTATCCACAGCAAATTCATCATTTTCAGAAACATTAAATAAAGTTAATTGTGTATTTGAATTAATTTTTAAATTTAAATCATTTAATGTTAGATTTGTTATTGATGGGTTAATAACTGTTTTATTTTTTAATTCTTGATTATGATTTTTAAAAACCATAATATCATCTGTATTATCATTATTATTAAATGATAATTGATGACCATTTTTATTAATAATATAATTAGTTATAAATGACATATTTTTAAAATTAGTATTTTCAAATGTTTTTAATATTAATCTTGCTGTATTATTTGTAGAAATTAATGTATCATTAACTTGTGGAAAATTAAATATTTTATCTGTAGTTAAAAAATTATTGTTTAATTTAATATTTGTCATTGATGAATTATTAATAATAGGATTTGTTAATGTTTTGTTTGTTAAAGTATCAATTGAATTTCTAATAATTAAATTATCATTAATCAAATTTATATTAATAGAATTATTTAATATTGGTAAATTTAATGTTTTGTTTGTATCTAAATTAATTGTTTGAATTGATGGATCAATTAATGTTTTATTTGTTAAAGTATCAATTGTATTTCTACCTATTAATATATCATCTATATTAGGAAAATATAAAATTCCACCATTAGATAAAATATTAATTTTAAGATTAATAAATGTTTTATTAAATATTTCTTGATTTAATTTTTCTAATATAAATGTATCATTATTAATATTTTCATCAATATATAATTGTCTTGATTTATCATTATTAGTATATATACCTCCATCTAATAATGGATCAATAAATGTTTTATTTGTTAGAATATCAATTGTATCTCTACCAATTAATGTTTCAGTACCTTTAGGAAAAAATATTTTTTGATCATTATTAATTATATATGTAATTTTTGGATCAATAAATGTTTTATTATGTAATGTTTGAGGATAATTTATTAATGTTATAGTATCATTAGATAATATAGTAGGAATAGTAATAGCATATGTTGTTAATACATATATGATATAATTAGTAATAGTTAATTTATCAATTAATGGATTATTATATATTTTATTAACAGCAGTTATGATATCATTAACAGTAACTATAGTATCAGAAATATTAGGTAATATAATTTTAAAATTTTGATTATATATAATATTATCAATTATTTTAGGACTATGTAAATTAGTTATATTAAATGTTTTATTTAATAATTCTTGTTCATAATTTTCAGTTAAAAATGTATCATCTTTTGATAAAATAGGTATATATATTTTTTTATTATCTTTAATATTTATTTCATTAATATCTAATTTTAAATTATTAAATGAAGAATTTTCAAATGTTTTATTTTTTAATTCTTGATTATAATTTAATAATAATAATGTATCATTTAAACCATCAGGTTCAATTAAATTTAAATTATAATTAGATGTAGTTTTAAATAAATTATAAGAAAATTTTGGTTCTAAAACAGATGGTTTAAAAAATAATTTATTTAATAAAGTTTGATTAGAATTTAGAGTAATTAATTCATCATTATTAATAATATCAGGGATATTAATAGTATAATGATTTTTTGTTATTATTTTATTATCAGATAATTTTAAATTATTAAATGAAGAATTTTCAAATGTTTTATTTTTCATAGATTGTTTAGAATTAACAGTAATAACAGTTCCTTTTAAATCAGGAAAAGAAATAGTATTTGTTTGTAATTTAATTGAATTATTATATAAAGTAAGACCAATAATAGAAGGTTTATTAAAAGTTTTATTTGTTAATGTTTGTATAGTATTTGTATTAACAACAGTATCAGTAATATTTGGTATTGATAAATAATTATTATTATTTGTATATAATTTATCATCAGAAATTTTAATTTTATTAAAAATAGAGTTATAAAAAAATTTATTTAATAAAGTTTGTTCATAATTTTGAAGAACAATTGTATCAGAAATATCATTTTTATTAACATTAAATAATAATTTATTATCATTATTAGTATAAAATAAATTATCTAATAATTTAAGATTAGATATTTCAACATCATCAATTATAGGTTGAATAAAATTTTTATTAGTAATAGTTTGATTTGAATTTTCATACATTAATTGTATTGATGAAGTAATTAAATTATTATGAAACATTATATCATTTGTAAATTCAGTTTTATCATTAATAATTAATTTATCATTATATACGATAAATTTATTCATAATATTCACAATATCCGTATTTATTGGTAAATTTTCAATATCTATTTCTATTGGTAAATTTACAATTATATTATTAGAAATATCAATCTTATTATTAATCATAATATAAATTATAATGATAAAATATATAAAATATCAATTTTTAATATATATAATTAATAATATAAATAATATTTTATAATTAATATTATTTATATGGGTGGTGGATCATTATAATTATCTTATTCAGGTTTAACAAATTAATTTTTAACAAAATAACCAGAAATAACATTTTTTAAATAAGTATTTAAACGTTATTCTAATTTTTCAATTGAATCAATACCATAAAAATTTAATATATAACCTAATTTTGGTTAAAGAGTTACATGTACTATATCAAAAACAGGTGATTTAATTAATAAAAGTTATTTGATAATAATATTACCATCAATATCTAAATTATAATATCCTTGTGTATGTAAATGGGTTAAAAATATTGGTTTTGCTTTAATTAAATCAATATAATTAGAAATTGGAGGTATGTAAATTGATAAATAATATGGTGATTGGATGTATATTTATTCATAATTATAAAAGAAAAATGATATGATAGGTTTTAATAAAATGATAGGAAATGTTGATGAATTAATATAATTTAGTGATAATAAATAAAATTATACATTATATATACCATTATATTTTTTTTTTTGTAAAGAGAGTTATAATTCTATACCATTAATATCTTTAGAACATTCAGAAGTGAAAATACATATTGAATTTTCAACAATTGAAGAATGTTTAATATTAGCACCTTCTCATTATGTTAAAATAAATGATAATATAGTATCATATAATAAATATGAAATGTTATAAATTGATAATAAAATATCAAAGAATTATATTTAATATATTGATTTTGATTATAAAACTAATAATTTATATTATTTAAAAACGATTAATAATAATATAATTACAAATAATTAAATAATTATGGGATAAAATAAATTTTCAATATGTAATACTATTGATAATGAAAAATTATTTTATAATAAAAATACAATATATAGTGATATTTTAAATTTATCATTAAATAATGGTTATTTATTAATAGATTATATTTATTTAGATATAGAAGAAAGATAATAATTTATAAAAAATAATCATATATATTTGATTGATATTTTAGAATTTGATAATGATAAATAAATATTTAATTCTAATGAAAAAATAAAATTAGGTTATTCAAGTCCAGTAAAAGAATTATTTATATTTGGATATTTAGATTAATTAACAAATAGTTCATATTATTGGAGAGATAAATTTAATTATTCAAATTCATGGGATTATTAATAACCATTAATTTAATAAATTGAAATATTATTAAATAGTTAAAATAGAGAAATTGCTTATCCTTATTATTTTCATAATTATATTTAATCTTTTTAACATCATAATAATATTCCACCTTTTGGTGTTTATTTATATTCATTTTCAATTAATCCATTTGATTTATAACCCAGTGGTAGTTGTAATTTATCAAAAATAGATGATTTTAGTATAATATTAAAATTAGATAATAGTATTAATTATTAAAATAGTGTTAAAATAAAAATATATTCATTAAAATATAATATTTTAGTAATTGAAGATGGTATTTGTTATTTAAAATTTAATGATTGATATTAATTTATTATAATAAATTAATATTAATTTAAAAAAAATTATTAAAATATAAAATTTATTTATTTATTTATTTAATTATCATTATTATAATTAAATAATTATAAGTTTATCATATTAATAAATTAAATAATTATAATTATTCAAACATTTAAATTACTCATTTATTATTCAATCTATTATAATTAATTATCTTTATTATTATTATTATTTTCTTTTTTTAATTTTCTTAAAATATTTTTATATTCTTTTGTAATAGTTTGACCACCAGCAACAGTATAAGAAACTGGATTATCTAATTTAACTCTATGACCTTCATAATTATGTTCTTTTTTTGTTGAACCTTTTGTTGATTCAATTAAAGTAAATCTAATTTTATCTTTGACAGCACCACCTCTTTTCATTATACCTCTAATTGTTTCACTTAAAGCTTTATTTGCTGCTTGATAAGGTGATTCGCCTTTGAATACACTAGTTTTAAGTTCTCCATCAATCATAATTTTAAATGATCTACCTTTTTTATTATTTAAATCAGACATACTATATATACTTATAAAATATTATAATATATAATATTGAAACGCGTTTATATTGTTTAATTTTCAATTTTTTTAAATTCAATATAGTAATATAATATTAAAATATATTAAAATTATTTAATATATTTTAATATATCATTATATTATTATGAATTTTTATATATATTGTCTAAGTAATAATTATAATTATTATATTAACTATATAAAAAATATTCAAGAACATGTATATAAATTATTGAAAAATTATATGATACAAAATAATGATAAAAACATATATATAAATAATATATATGAAATACAAAAAAAAATAAATTGTGATTATGAAAAAATATATAATGAAAAATTAAATTTAATTTTTGATATAACTAAATATAAATCAATATCTAAGATACATAAAAATGATAATGAATATATATATAATTATATTAAAAATTATATTAAAATAAAAAAATATTTAGTTAATAATAAATATATTGATTTATTATATCCATTAAATAATTTAAAACAAGAATTAATTAATATAACAAAACAAACAGGTATTGATAATATTGATAAATTTTTAAATTTATATTCATATGAAAATTATAAAGATAATTTAGATGATAAAAATGTATCATTAATTAATTTTTATTCTAAAATATTTATAAGTCATAAAATAGAAATAATAATAAATTATGAATTAAATAATCAAGATAAAAAAATAATAATAAATAATAGTAATTTTAATTCAGATAAAATAATATTAAAAAAAATAGATGATAAAAAATATATAAAAAAAGAATTATTAAATAATAATTTATTATTAATGATAAATATATATAATAATCAATGGATATATTTTTATGGTCATATAAAAAACGATGATTATTTATTAATGTCTGTTAAATCTCATAATATATATAATGATATATCAAATTATATAATTCAAAAAAAATTAAATATTGAGAATGTTATTAATGATAATGATATATATAAAAAACAATTAATTAAATATATAGAATTATGGGAATTAGTTAGTATGGATAATGATGAATTATTAAATTATATAAATGAAAATCATAAAAAATATATAGAATTAAATAATAAATCATTTAATTATTTAATGAAAGAATTTTTAAATAATTCATCAAAAAATATTACTAATTGTTTTGATATAATTAAATTATTATTATTAGGTTCTGAAGATAATATTAATGTTGCTGGTTTATTATATTCTTTATTATATGAAAAAAAAAATATTGATTTTCATTTAATTGCTCATATTATTTATTATAATTTAATTTTTGTTAATCAAGTTAAATTAAAAAAAATATCATATAATTTAAAAAATGAATTAGAAAAATTAAATGATTTATCATATGAAAATATTGATTATAAAAAACAATTGGCTATAAATAAAAATATTCCTAATTATATTAAATCATTAGTATTAGAAAAAATTAATGAAATGAAATTAAATAATAATGATCAATATAAACAATTGACTTTTATTAAAACAATATTACATTTTCCATGGAGTTGTAATAATGATATATTTTTTGATTTACATAAAAATATAGATAGTGCTAATTTATTTATAAAAAATATTCAAAAAAATTTAAATACAATAACTTATGGTCATCAAAAAGCAAAAGATAAATTATTATTACAAATAGGTCAATGGATATCAAATCCTAATAGTAAAGGTAATGCTATATCTTTTTGTGGTTCTCCTGGTGTTGGTAAAACTTTATTGGCTAAATCATTAGGTAAAATATTAAATATTCCTTTTGTTCAAATAACATTAGGTGGTCAAAATGATGGTGAATTATTACATGGTCATGCTTATACTTATTCAAGTGCTCAACCTGGTATGATTATTAAAAAAATAGTTGAGGCTGGTTCAAGTAGATGTATTCTTTATTTTGATGAATTAGATAAAACTAGTGTTAAAAATAATAATAATAATGAAATTATGAATATATTAATTCATTTAACAGACCCTAATATGAATAAAACTTTTCAAGATAGATTTTTTCAAGGTATTGATTTTCCATTAGATAAAGTTATATTTATGATGTCTTATAATGATAGTTCAAAAATTGATCCAATATTATTAGATAGATTAATTGAGATAAATATTAAATCTTATAATATTTTTGATAAATTAAATATAGTTGAAAATTATATATTAAATGAAATAAAAACAATGGTCGGTTTAGATTGTGATATTGTTTTTTATAAAGATGATATGAAAAGAATTATTGAAGATTATACTAATGAAAGTGGAGTTAGACAAATTAAAAAAATTATTGAAGATGTATTTTTGAAAATAAATATTGATAAAATATTAAATAAAAATAAATATGATATTATTCATCTTACTTATGATTTTATTACTAATTTATTAAATAATTTAAAAAAAATTCATTTTGATAAAATAAATGATGAAAATGAAATTGGTTTAATTAATGGTTTATATGCAACAAATAATGGTAATGGTGGTATCATTAAAATACAAATTAAAAAAAATATATTTGGAGATAAAAATATTATTACTGGTAATGTTGGTAATTCAATGAAAGAAAGTATTGATGTGGCATATACATTAGCATGTGATTATATTAATAAAAATAAAGATAAATATAATATTGATAATTTTGAAGAATATTTAAGAAATAATTTTAAATCATATCATATTCATTGTGGTGATATTTCAACAAATAAAGATGGTCCTAGTGCAACAACTCTTATAACTATTTGTTTTATATCAATTATTCTTAATAAAAAAATTAATCAAAAAATATCATGTACTAGTGAAGCTAATTTACAAGGTAATTTAATGAAAATAGGAGGTTTAGAATATAAATTATTTGGTGCTAAACGTAGTGGTATTGAAAAAGTTATTATTTGTAAAGATAATGAAGATGATTTGATAGAAATTAAAAAAAATTATAATTCAATTTTTGATGAAAATTTTGATTGTATTATTTTAAATACATTAAATGATGTTATTGATTTAATTTTAATTAATTAATTATTTATATTTTATTAAATAATTTTATTTATTATCAAATAATAAATAAAATTAAATTTATAATTAATTTATAATTTATAATCATTAAATATATAATCTTTAATTTATAATCAATCAATTTTTAATTAAATAAATATATAATTTATAATCAATAAATGAATAATTTTTAATTATTTATCATTAAATATATAATCATTTAATAAATAATTTATCATTAAATATATAATCATTTAATAAATAATCAATAAATTAATAATCTTTA
>Ga0315905_10002801_pt1 | contig 18223 bp, 15 predicted proteins | sample LakEriMetagenome_5_FD_203522 | JGI IMG/M metagenome (GOLD analysis project Ga0315905, IMG submission 203522) | Freshwater fungal communities from buoy surface, Lake Erie, Ohio, United States - Buoy 4 MA121 | ecosystem: Environmental > Aquatic > Freshwater > Lake | place: USA: Lake Erie, Ohio... | reverse complement strand
ATGCGGTCGGCTTGGTCCAAACAATCCAGTCGCAAAATAGCCACCAATCGGGACTCGGAGAGGACTTGACTGAACATATGCTAGCGATCGCTTCGGTGGGCTCGGTAAGGGATACTTGTAAGGTTTTACTGATTGTAGCGGTTATGCGTACCGATAAAACCCAGCGACGATCGAATCGTAGATCGCCGAGTTCAAGCTATCCAAGACTTCCGGGGGGAATGATGGAATCCTGTGTGCATGCGCCTCGATACGGCGCAATCGTAATTTTGCCGTCGCTGATCCTTGCGATTTTGTCCCTCTCGCTCGGCGGTTGCTGTTCGATCGACCTGACGTGCGGATCGGGCGCTTGCTCGAAATCCTGCGGACCGAGCATCGCTCGCGATCCTCTCTTCGACGGTACGCTCAAGCATCGCGTCGCTCACAGTGTCCATTCGTGCGCCAACCAAGTCGCTTGCGCGGGCGGTTGCGGTGAGGTCTATTGGGACGAATCGATCGACGACCCGGCCGTGATCGATCGATGCGATCATCAAGGACTAGGTGCCGCCTCATGCGGCTCTTGCAACCCATGGTTCGTCCCGATGTCGAGACTTTGGGGTACCCCCTACCGAGCCAGTTGCGGCGAAGCGACTTGCTCAAGCGGTTGCAACGACGGCTCATGCGGCCAATCGACGACCCATGGCCATCATTTTGCACTGGTCAATCATCTCCGAGGCCACCGAGGATCGATCGGCTCTGGCCTTGTCGAAGCGATCCCGTCGAGAACGATCCCAGCTCACAAGAATCATTGCCCTAGCTGCCAACGAGGTTCTAGCCGATCGGTCCATGGTGAGACGATCTACGAGGGCGAATCCCATAGTGAATCCCACGGCGAATCCTACGGGGAGTCCTACGAAATGGGCCAGACCCTTTCGAATCCTGCCCCTAGGCAGGTGCCAACACCCGCTGCGCCCAAGGTGAGCTCAGGCCTCGAATCGGCCACACCTTCAAACGCTCAAAACCGCATGCGGTTGCACCAACGCTCCGGCCAATCCGATCCCAACGGACGCCTCTCGGCGCAGTTGGTCAACGGCCACAAGCGTCTGATTTCGACCCCGTAGCATGGCCCTCCGAGGCCGTGCGTGAACGTGACGTTTCGATCACGTTCATCCAGAAACGGGTCGAAGCCCCATTTTACGAGCCGAGAGGCGCTGCCGGTCTGATCAAAGCCCATACGCAGCTTCCTGGGGGCTTGGTTAATTCCCTCGCCGTTGGCTACGGGTTAAACGAAATCATCTGTCTACAATCCATAACGTGATGATGGAGAGGGACTGTCCCCGGGCGCATCGCCCGGCTTTTTTCCAACCGTAGCATGGCCCTCCGAGGCCGTGCGTGAACATGACGTTTCGATCACGTTCATCCAGGAACGGGTCGAAGACCCATTTTACGACCGAAAGGCGCTGCCGGTCTGATCAAAGCCCATATGCAGCTTCCTGGGGGCTTGGTTAATTCCCTCGCCGTTGGCTACGGGTTAAACGAAATCATCTGTCTACAATCCATAACCTGATGATGGAAAGGGACTCGAAACCCTATTTCGACGCCTCTGGAGGCGCACTAGCGATGATCTCCGATCGCCATTGTGCGTAATGACGCTGGGCCACATCCTGAACCGTTCGGCGGTAGTGCTCGCACGACTCGATGAGTTGCTCTTGGTCTGGCAACTGCAAAACATAAGCCAGCTTGGACAACTCCAACGGATCCTTGGGGAGATCATGGCGAAGTTTCGTGTTCATCAAACGCAGGCCGCTCTCGACGCTCCTGAGGAAATGGTATGCATCGCGCAGCACCAACGCGACCTGGGGTGAGATCACCCCGCTTTTTCGAAGTGCCTCCAAACGTTCGACGGTCCCCCGAAGCCACGGGTATTTGGGCTTGTGCAGGTGCTTGGCATAAAACGAGTGTACCAGCACCTCGACATCGAGGGTTCCTCCCCAACCTCGCTTGATATTCTCAGGCGAGGCCGAAAGCTCCAGCCCACGGCGATACTCGACAAGCGCAAAAGCGTGCTGCTTGCTCCACTCCTGGCCTTGGAGGAATCGCTCGAAGGCCGATTCGGTCCGTTCCGCATAAGCCGATTCTCCGATCACTCTGGCCGTATAGAGATTCATCCGTTGCTCGATCGGCGAATCCGAACGCTCGATGGCTTGGATCAATAGGTCCGGATTCCAAGCCATCGGAGACCCCTGTGCCCCCATCGGCTGCCAAGCCCTGAGCTCGAACAAGCGACCGAATCGAGTCACTCGATTGGCCATCGAAATCAACTTCTGAGCAACCTGCTGAAAAAACACTCCATGGCTCGCCACCGATGAATCGTAAAGGATCAGCATCGACACATCGCTATGGTAATTCGGCTCTCGACTTGCCAATTTCCCAATCAGCATGACCGCATACTCAACAGGTGTACCATCCTGGTTTCGCGGTGGAGTATGGTGCGCAGCGACGGTGCAATACGCTTGGCTGACCAAGCTCATGAGACAAACCTCATGCACATCGGCCAAAGCCCGATGGATTTCCGTGATGTTCTCTCGGCCGAGAATATCACGCACACCGATGGCCAGATGCATCGCATTGCGAAACGAAAGAACCACCGATTCGATCTGCTGGGTCCCTTTGCACAACGCCCCAAGCGCCGATTCGAAACCTCGGTAATCCGGGATGCGCTCGAGCATGAGCGAATCGAGAAGATCATCGATCATCCCAGGATTGCTCAAGAGAATCTGAACCAAATAAGGACTCGTACCACAGAGCCGGATGTACAATTCCATGAGCAAGGCATGGCTCGAGAACAACTCCCAAAGGACCCCTTTGCCCCCGAGGGACTTCCCTGTAGCCACGATGTTTCGCAACGTCAGATCCGGACTTGGAGTCTTTCCAACTCGCTCGACCAGCGAATCGACGATCCTCGAAAAATGGTATCGGCAATTCCTCGACGAAAGGGCTGCAATCTGCTCCTGGGCACACTCTTCAAGCATCTGCTGGGCGCTTAACGGCAAAGACAATTCCGTCCAAGTACCACCGTTTGCCACCGAGTCTTTGGCTGCCGTCGGAAAAGGACAAGGCAAAAGGATCGACTGGGCTAGCCGAGATTCGATCGGCCTGGAGCCAAAAGTTTCCTCAAACCATCGCGAAGCCAAATCGGGATCAAGCCAAACTTGTGCTTCCCGGCGATGTGCCTTTTCAAACGCCTCTTGAAGCGCCGACAAAAAATCGGCCTGCAATGCAACGGGCTTTGCTGTGCCTGGCGATGGGGACAACCCGCTGCGGATCGCTATACGGACGATCGAATCGATCGCGTGCAAGCCTTCGAGTGCTTCCGAGGAAGAAACATCGGCACCCTGAAGCTTGGCGAGCCCCTCGCCGAAATAACCGGCCAAATACTCTATATCGACCTGGGTGCGAAACGATGGAAACAGAATCGATTTCGATTCCTGCAAAAACCGCTCGCACAATCCATGATCCCCTCCTGCCTGTTTGGCATCGAGCAGCATCGGAGCGTGCAGGGCCGTCGCATGCGATGGCAACGCATCGAGCAAACTTCGCCAATGACTTACCCTCCGTGAAAAAACTTCAACGCTTGGGATCTGACAAGGCCAACTCAAGGCGACGGATCCGTCGGTGATCGTTTCGATCCATTGGCAAAGCCGGTCGATCTGCCTTTCGGCGGCTTGCTCCAAGGGCCCCTGGGATATCCACCGAATGGCGGATCGCTCCGAGTCGGAACGCCAAGAGCTGTTGACCTCCTGGGCCGGCTGGTAGATCGCCAGCACCGGCCAATGGCTTTCGGGGAACATCTGCCCACTTGCGAATTCTCGCAAAGCAAGCACTCCGATACAGACGTCTTGCTTTGCTGGAGCTGCAAAAACCCGGTTGCATGCACAGCGCAAGACCGTCCTTGCCGTATCGCTCAGACAAACCCGATAGGCCGGACCTGGAAGCTCCTGGCGATGGTTGGCCAGGGTGTGCCTGAGACGCTCGCGGTGGTAGTAGCGACGAAGCACCACAAGAGCCGCTGCATCCTCCTGGGTCCCTAGGAGCTCGCGTTCGAGGTCCCCTTGTGCTTGGGCTGTCGGATCATCCGCCGTCTCGATTCTCTGGATCCAAGCCAACGCCTCGGGATCGACGTCGAGCCAATCAATCGGCCTTTCGATGCAATCCTGCGGAGAACTGTTCGCGTCAGATTGGTTCAAGGTATGCTTTGCCGTCGATCAAGATCGGGATCGGTCGGGAACAAAATCGCTTCGGAAAACTCCTCACCCCGGCAGAGCACCAACGCTCCGTCGGTGCCCATCTGGACGGCTTGGACTCCATGATACCTTGTGAGCTCCAACGTGGCTAGAAAGGTAGCGATCAAAGCGCTTTTATGCATACCCGGCTCGAAAAAGTCCTGCAATTCCAGAGGCTCGCCCGCTACAAGCTGCTGGTGGATCCGCTGCATGTAGACCTGGATCGGTGTGTTGTCGTAGGTGATCTCCTGCGTGGGTGACTTGTACCTGGCCTTGAGAATCCGCCCAAAAGCGCTGACCAAGTCCCAGACCTCAATCCGGGCGATCGACAACTCCGAATCCGGTGTCCGGCGTCGCGGCTCGTGCGTCTGGAGCCGCCCGTAACGAAGCTGCCATTGACGGCTCTGCTCGTCGAGCACGCTGGCCAAATCCCGGAAGCGTTTGTACTGAACCAAACGCTCGATCAGGTAGCCCGAGGACTCGTTGGGATCTGCGAGTTGCTCTTCGGCACTCTCCGAGGCGCTCTGAGGCAAGACCTGCATGGCCTTGGTCTCCATCAATTGGCTCATCACGTCGATAAACTCGCTGACCTCCTCAAGGTCCAGTTCCGCCAAAACCTCGACGAACTCGCAGTACTGCTTGGCGATCCTCGCAAGGGGAATCGACTCGATGTCGAGCTCCTCGCGCCGGATCAAATACAGCAGCAAATCCAGCGGTCCGTAGTAGCAGGGCAAGTCCACATCGAAGACGACCATTGATCAGATGACCCTTTGCAGAGGACCCTTTATCGGGTGATCCCGGCAGAGAACTGGAAGACTTGACGTTCGTCGGTATCGGCATAAGCGACTGGCACCGAGAAATCGAACGCCAAAGGAGCCGGTCCCAAGGCCGGTACAGCGATGCGAAACCCTAGACCAGGCGCGACTCGGAAATTTTTCCAATCGATATTGATATCCCTTTCGATCGTTCCATAGTCGACAAAGGCCACCATCCGCAGCATGTCGTCGGCTGTGATCGGAAACATGTACTCAAAGGTGCCGAGGAACTGAAACCGACCCCCGACGCGCACGTCGTCCTCTGCAGGTCCAGCCCCACGGAACTGGAATCCTCGCAAGGTCGAAAAACCGCCAGCAAAGAAGTTCTCGAAGATAGGTTGGTCCGCTCCTGCGAATCCGGTGCGAATCGCCGAAGTGAAGGTGTGCCGTCCCGATCCGTCGGCTCGCTCGCGAACCAAGAAGTACTTGCTGAAGTTGATTTGCCCACGAGGGAAATCGAACTCTCCAAAAACTTGGTCGTAGATCAGCTCAAGCAAATGCCCTTCGGTCGGCAAAAACGGGCTGTCGCGGGTGTTGTGCGCCAGTCGAAATCGAGCCGTGTACAAGTCGTTGCTTCCCAGCGTCCGTTCCAAGTCTTCGACCCCACGAACTCGGGGATTGAACATCTTGACATCTTCACCTCGCAACTCGGTCGATACCGATAAGTCCGGGGTGATGTCATAGCCCAAGGCGACTCGCCCCCCGAGGCGTTGCTCGGACCAATCGCGGTAGAAACGGGTGAAGTAAAACCCACCGACCGAAAGACTAAATGGGGAGTATCCGAAAAGATTCGGTTCGGTCCAGTTCATCGTATAACGCTGGACCTGGTTGCCAGGCATCAGTTCGAGCCGGAAGTTTTGCCCGGCGCCACGAAAAGCTCCATTGAACATGTCACTCGGACGGCCAGGGAGGCGAAACAGGTCGAAGTTTCGCTCTTCGATCACAAGCTGCCCGGCGACCCCCAAGTCGCTGTTGACCGACCCACCGAACGACACACGTCCTGTCTGGCCTTCCGATACGTACACGTCGATCGGAGCGTTTCGGACCGTCGGATCGTATCCAAAGGGTGGGGCTCCGGTGGCCCCCATACTCGGGTCGATGGCCCAAGGCTGATTCAGCGGGGGCATCGGTTGGTTCATCGGTCCGGGAATTATCGGCGACTGGGCAGGGGCCTGCATGCCTGGCTGGGGATAACCCGGCGGAGCCGCAGGCGGATAGTTCGGCGGAGCCGCAGGCGGATAACCCGGAGGAGCCGCAGGTGGATAGTTCGGCGGATAAGCACCAGGGTTGCCCGTAGGGGGTGGCAATGGCGATCCCCCGAACTGGGCAATGGCCATCGCCGTTTGCATCAAGCAGATGCAAACACCCGCGACCATCCGCGCGGCGAGTCTTGAGCGATCGTTGATTTTGTACGTTTGCATCATGCGTTGGCTCGTGTGGATCCTTCGGATGGTCCAGGGCATCTACGGCGTTGGAGAACGGTCGGACTCGACTGGGCTGACCTCGATGCGAGGGACTTCGCCTCGCGTCGGATCTGTATTGAAGATCGTCGAATACACCAGTCGTCTGCGACCGGCATCCAACTCCCGTTTGTCGATGATCTCTCCGGGCCTGAGATTTCGCAAAGGCTGCAGGACCACATGACGACGGGTAAAATCTCCGTCGATATGCACGCGGATGTCGCTGGCGCGATAGACATCCCCTTCCTTAACTTTGTAGACGATGTCGACCATCCGTTTGTCCGGCTGATAGACCACCTCCCCCTCGACCTCGCAGTAGATGTGGCCTTGAGCCCCATAGACATCCAAAAGAAACCGTTCGTCTTGAAGTTTCTTCGTCAAAAGAAATGGCTCTTGGGACTTGAGCTTCATGCTCGGCAGGAGTTCCTCGGCGTTGTAGCGTTCGGTCCCGGCGATCGAAACGGAGGCCACGCCGTAGCGGTCGCCTTCATAAATCACAAACGCCACGTCGACGAAATTCCCCTCGGTGTTGTAGCTCTTTTGATAATCGACTTTGGCGTCGAAGTACCCCAAGGCGCGGTAGTAGCCCAGGAGCGTATCGCGATCCTCGTCAAGCTTCAGATCCGAGCAGATATTGCCGACGTATTTGGTCAGCCCGCTTCGAGCATCGCGGCTTTTGATTCGTGCCTTGAGAAGCTCGCTAGTGAACTCGTTGTTGCCAAAAAACTGGATGGAATTGACCCGCTCAACAGGCCCCTCGTTGATCAGAAAATGGACGTCGCGATCCCCGGTCCTGAGCCCCTTGGCTACCTGGATGTCGACCTGGTTCATCCCCTTGTCCTTGTAAAGCTCGATCAAACGACCTTTGGCCGAATTGACCGAAATGGGGTCCAAGGCGTCCCCTTTGCTCAGCATCGCATGCTTTTTCAAAGGGCCTTCGTTCATGCGCTCGTTGCCGAGAAACTCTACCGACCGGATGATCGGACGCTCCGATACGATCAAGCGCAGTCGAATCCCCTCTGGGGTCTCGTCGACGTAGGAGTCGATTTTTCGAAACAAATTCGTCCGGTACAGAGCACCCATGTCCCGGTTGAAGGTTTCTTTGTCGAACGGGCGGTCCTCACGCGATTGCATCTGCGAAAGGATAAAGCTATCCGAGACGGTTTGGTTGCCCTCGATCCCTACGGCGAGAATCGACTTGCCGTTGTGGACTTCTCGGTCGGCGATCCCGCCTGCCTCGTAGAGCCGTTCGCGGAACGAGGGCTCGCTGAAGGCCGGCATTCCGCCGGATGGCCCGCTGCCGGGCCCTTGGCACCATCCGATACTCGCTGTCGAAACCAGCAGCCCAAGTGCCAGTCCCGAGCCCAGGGCCCTGGATGCGGTGAGGTGCCCCGTAAAGTACACGGCGTGGCAGGCAAGCGGATGGACGTTCCAATTCAATGTTTTCTTGAGCATTGTCTTGACCAAGGTCTTGACCCTTCGTGGAGAATCGCGGGCAATCTCAGCGACTGCCATTGGGTGGTTCGGCGAGGGGTGCTAAGTCGATTCCTAAGCCGAACTGCCCGCAGTAGATAGCAAGTCCGAACCGTCGGCATCAAGATCGAAACGCCCCGGGCCCCCCGAGGTTGCCTTGACAATCCAAAGCCGATTCGATAATTTTTGGCATGAACGGGACGGGTAATACCTGGACTGTTGCTCTTGAAGGTCCGGAAGGATCTGCCAGAGGCCCAAAATTTCGGGGGATTAGCTCAGTTGGGAGAGCGCTTGCATGGCATGCAAGAGGTCATCGGTTCAAGTCCGTTATCCTCCATTTAAAGTCACTTTGCAAACTTTGCAAAGTGACTTTTTTGTTGGAGTTACGCCAAAACACACGGGTTTCCGGTAAAACCGCCCTCTGACGCTCTTTTTCGTGCTATGGCGTTGATACCCGTTCGATGTTCTTGGCTTTATCATGAGGTCGGTGGTCCTGTGCTTCGTTGTTTCGTTCATCCAAGCACTCCAGAAAAAAGTCTGCTGCTCATGAAGCCAACCATCCAGATCACGCCTGACTGTGGACAGAGAATGGTGATTGGCGATCGGACCTATCAGCAGTTCCGACCGACCTGAGTTGGGTGGCGACAATCTATGGCAGCGTTCGTTGAGCCTGACGGCACGACGAGACACTGACTCGGCAATGCAGATTGTCGTAGAGAAGCTCCGATAGAGTGCCCGAATCGGTGCCAGGCACCTGGTGCGACGCTAGGTCGATGCTAGCAAACAGGGTGCCCAAATCGGTGCCCGGCACCAGGTGCAACGCCAGGTCGATGCTAGCAAACAGGGTGCCCAAATCGGTGCCAGGCACCAGGTGCAACGCCAGGTCGATGCTAGCAAACAGGAGGCCCAAACCGGTGCCAGGCACCGGGTGCGACGCCAGATCGATGCTAGCAAACAGGAGGCCCAAATCGGTGCCAGGCACCAGGTGCGACGCCAGGTCGATGCTAGCAAACAGGGTGCCCAAATCGGTGCCAGGCACCGGGTGCGACGCCAGATCGATGCTAGCAAACAGGGTGCCCGAATCGGTGCTGCCCGAATCGGTGCCAGGCACCGGGTGCGACGCTAGGTCGATGCTAGCAAACAGGGTGCCCGAATCGGTGCCAGGCACCGGGTGCAACCCCAGGTCGATGCTAGCAAACAGGGTGCCCGAATCGGTGCCAGGCACCAGGTGCAACGCCAGGTCGATGCTAGCAAACAGGGTGCCCAAATCGGTGCCAGGCACCGGGTGCAACGCCAGGGCTTGCCCCGAATGGCGTTGAATTCGTGTCAAGCGGAAGTGCACAAGCACTCCAGTGAGTGATGGCATGTCCTCGATATCGCGATGTTTTTCACCGGACGGCTTGCGCCGTTCCGCTTTTAATTCCACGCCATTCGACGTAAAGCCGACGGCGGATTGGCTCCTTAGGCTGTCGCAACCGGACGATCGGTGATGCAGAGGATACAATGCACCGCATGAACGACCACGAACACTACATGCGACGGGCCATCGAACTGGCGGCGAATGTTCCCGATTTCCCTTTTGGGGCATTGATCGTCCATCGGGATAGCGGAAAGATTTTGGCCGAGGGCTGGAACAAGTCTTCGATCAATCCGACATTTCACGGGGAGATCGATGCGATCAATCAGTTGGTCCTCAACAGACATGAAATCAGCAGGGACCAACTCGTACTTTACACAACGGCCGAACCTTGTCCGATGTGCCAAGGGGCGATCCTTTGGACAGGAATTCAAATGGTCGTCTTTGGTACATCCATTCGCTCACTTCAATAAATGGGATGGCGACAGATCGACATTCTTGCAGAAGAAGTGGTTCGTCGCAGCCCTGGGTGGAAATGCACGATCACCGGCGGCGTTTTGGAACATGACTGTGACTCTCTGTTTGCGTCGGCAATTTCTCGAAGGAATGATCGAAAATGAAATTGGTGTACTTGGTTGGCTCTTTGGCTTGTTGGATGGTGGCAACGCTCATGGCAGAAGAGTCGCAACGGACCCTATTCGGCTTTCCAGGACCCGATGCTGCCAAAGAGTGGCAGACGGTCAATGACGGCGTGATGGGTGGCGTCTCGGATGGCAGGTTCAAGATCACCGATGCAAAGACGATGGAGTTCTTCGGAACACTGTCTTTAGCCAACAATGGCGGTTTCGCATCGGTGCGAACCAAACCTAAGAATCTCGGTATCGAGGAGGGTGATACATTGGTCGCCAAAGTCCGTGGCGACGGGCGCGAGTATATGCTGAATCTTTACCCTAACAGGCAACGGGTGGCTTACTCTTACCGGGCCGCAATGCCAACCAAGAAAGACCAATGGATTGAGGTGAAAATCCCGCTCGATACGTTTGAAGCGACTTCGTTTGGTCGCATCGTCAAGAACGCTGGGGCAGTGAAACCCGCAGAAATCAACTCGATTGGCTTCATGTTGGGTGACAAAAAGGCCGGGCCTTTCAAATTGGAGATCGAATGGATCAAAGTGGAACGGGCGGGGAAGTAAATCGTCGTAGCTATAGAGCCTTGGCCTCGCCGGCGTAAATCCCGATGGCGTTGAATTCGTGTGAGCGGAAGTGCGCAAGCACTCCGGTGAGTGATGGAGTGTCCTCGATGTCGCAAGATTTTTTCACCGGACGGCTTGCGCCCAATACCGTCAAATCGGGACATTGATGAAGTTTCATTTCTTAGTAATCGGCAAATGAAAGCGGAGCAGCGCAAGCTGCCCGGTGAGTCAAAATATCCAATAGTTTCCTGAGTGTTCGAACGTGGAACACGACACTTGACCCTTCACCGGAGGGCTTGCGCCCAACCGCTTTCAAAAACCCCTCGGCATGCGCCGAAAACCATTCAAATCCAATCTTTCCTAAAATGATCCAAATGTCGATTTGACGGTATTGGGCTTGCGCCGTTCCGCTTTTAATTCAACGCCCTTCCATCTGATCAGCCTTCTTCGAAAGAGCCGTTCAACGATCCCTAGAACTCGATGACGTGTTTGCCGACCTTGAACGTTGCAACACGCCAGTCGGCAGCTTCGAGTTTGAGAATGATTTCGAACCGGTCTTAGTTCGCGAGGGATCCTCGAGCACAAGGCCAGCAGTTGAACGAGCCCAAGACGTGGCAAGCTTTTTGGATGTGTGTTGTCGATCAGCTTTCGACCGAAGAGGTTGCAAAGTTGTTGGAGATGACGCCTGCCAACGTTCGGCAGTGCCGCAGTAGAGTTATACGACGCTTACAAATACAAGGAAACAAGGCGTAACCGTGTGAGAGTTCGTTTCCGTGTGTTCCGTGTGTTCGGTGGTAAAAAACGGGATAGAGTCCTTATCAGTTGATCGACCACCTCACGGGGGACAAACCCGTTGACCCTCACCGAGCTTTTCTGCGTCTTTACTTTCCAGAAAGGAGTCTCGTCGATGAGCTTCCACTCCACTGCATCGTGCCTGAATTGCCGAGCGAATTAAATACGTCTGCGTATCGTCGTCGCAACCATCTCCCTTGGCCTTAGGTCTTTCGTGAAATTCCCTCGCGGGGCCTGCTGTGACTTGATTGCTCCGAATCCCGTGAGATATGAACTCTTTGAGGTTCTCGGCTCCATGGATGTCGGTTGCTTCGTCGAAAAGCGGAAAATGCGAGCCATGTCAAGAAAATTTTTTGCGATTGCGCCGGCTCGGCGCAAAACAAATCGGAGATTCTTGGCGGATGATGAATTGACCCCCAAACTAGTGCTTTCAACGTGTCATCGCACGACGTCGATGACGGAGGTATCACCAAATAGTAGGAGGATTTCCGGGATGGGACGAATTTTTTCGCGATTTGCCATTAATGTTGCGAGCTTGCCCTTTGGCTTGGCTCAAAGCAAGGCGAGTGTTGTGAGTTTCGGCGGTGCGTACGGTATGGGCAGGTTCGAAGTCAGCGGGAGGGCTTTCGAGAGGGTTAGCCCAGACATAAGAGGGTTTGCTTACGAGAGCAAGAAACGAAACAAGGGCGCAGCTTGAATCTACCTGTTTAAGCACCCTGCGCATTGCAAACGCCAATTAGGGTCCCGTACGCGTACCCAAATGGCGCTAAACACCAGCAAACTTTTTGATGCGCAACTTCAAATCGGACAAAGCATCACGACTGGCCAATGTAGTCATTGATGTAAGGATCCTCAATCGCCGGTATGTTAATTTCATCAAGTATAAACTTAGGTATAGGGAGTATTTCCATGAGCTTTCGAAAGAGTTTTTTAATCATCATTTCGGTTTTCTATTTGCTTCCGGATCTCTGTTCAGGAGCAGTTGTTGCGTCTTACGATTTCACGGGTAACGCGAACGATAGTAGCGGAAATGGTCTTCACGGAACAGTCATAGGCGCGACGTTAATTGCTGATCGTTTCGGCAATCTGAATTCCGCATACAACTTTGATAATGTTGATGACGCAATCATCGTTCAGAATTCCGGAGGTCTCTTGTCATTGAGTGGCCCTTTTTCGTTGTCCACCTGGGCCAGACCAAGCAATCCTTCCTCAGATGGGCGCAATAATCCAATTATTTGGAAACTTGCCGGTCCCGGTGACCCAGACAACTATACCTTAGCGTGGGGCGGGAATAGTCGATTTGGGGCAGGCCTGGAGGATCGCGTGAACGGTCAAGACTATGGTGTTGCCTCAGAAACCAAAATTCATGCAGCGTGGTACCATGTCGCGTCGGTCTACGATCGGCAGTCGCTAAAAATCTACGTAAATGGAGTGCTTGAGGGCGTGTCACCGGTGGTAGATGTTACTCCGTACATGGGCGGTGCTCCACTCCGAATAGGAAACATCATCGGTTCGACGCACGCGTTCGCAGGCGTTTTTGACGGTGCGATAGATGATATCAGGATCTATGATCACGCATTAAACCAATCTGACATCAATGCGTTGTACGAGACAACCAATGCAGTTCCCGAGCCTAGCTCGATGGTGATTGGGACGCTGCTTGGATTGGTCGGATTGCTTAGTAAGAGGCGGATGAAGAGGTAGCCTTTTTTTCTTCTTTACGCGCCGTCTACCGGCGGCGCGTAAAGTTTTTTCTCTCGCACGCCCTGACCCCTTTCTCCTCCGGCCAAAGCCTGGCATAAAGCCGACGAAGGCCAAGAGCGGTAAGCAGTCGTCGATGGAAGTCCAAAAGCCAAACCAGAATTCGCTGAATCCTCCTTAGTAGTTCGTTACCAATCGAGTTTCGCGTTTCCATAGCTTTCGACATCCACCGAGCCTTCCGTAGATGAAATGCGGGCACAAAGAGTTACCAAGATCAATTCGATCAGGGGTGGTTCATTCCGCCATTTCAAAGCGGGTCGGTAAAATTTTTAATCAGAGCCTAGTGGATGCAAATGACTGAGATTTCCATGGTCGAGCTGCATCGCGAAAGGAGCATGTACTTCCATCCCTACAATCTGGGGGGTTCCATTTTTCAAGCTCTAACGCAACCATTGTCGTAAAAGCCCGAGGTGCGAATGCCCTGGTTCGGCGGCGAAGGCTTGTACCGATAAATCACCACCAACGAGGAGATGGAAAAGAAAATGAAAAGTAATTCACAAGCACTTCTTTCCTCCCGGCTTTATCTGGGCGACCTTGATGGGGACCAACTCGACGAGATCATCGAGGTTGATGGGCGGCATCTCTATGTATTCAAATGCAATCACGACCACACTCCACTCCTTGAACATGTATTTCCATCACCGGTCAAACGGCTTATCATCGGAGACTTCGTGAGCGGTGGTCGCGAGAAGGGGAAAGATCAAGTTCTCGCTATCTTAGAGGACGGTAGTCTCCAGGGTTGGGCAATCAGCGACGACCTCAAGTCGATGTGGTGGTGGTTCACGCAAGCCAACTTTATCAAAGATGGGGAACACTACATTGTGGGGGATTTCGACGACGATAGGGCCGATGAAATCATCGTGTATGAACCATCGACGGGGAAGATCAAGCTCTACGAACGACTGGGTACCGGCTTTTTTGGGGAAATGCCGGGCTACACCCTGGGCAACCTCATCGGGCGCGACCTGAAGAACAAACTACTCCTTGCGGGAGATTTCGGGCAGGAAAGCCAGCGCAAAGACCTCCTCGTGATCGATCGCGCCGCCGGGCAAGTGATGCGGTTCGATACCGCGAACGAGGCCAATGGCATGAAAACTTTCTGGTGGGCATTTACCTCGAACTCCCATCTGTTCGGCAGCGCCGATGAACTGGTTGTAGCCAACATCGACGGCGGTACACGAGACGGCCTTTTGGTGCGGAATTCCGCCACGGGGCACTACAAGCTATTTCAACTCGAGCACGGCGGTGGCAATCTCGTGACCGCAGCCGGTGTCGATGCGGGACAACTCCCTCTCAGGCCCGGATCCGGTCGGATTGCGGCGGCCAAAGTTCGAGAGCAGGGGTTGCGAAATGAACGGGGCGGAAGCCGGGACGACATCCTTTACTTCGACAGCAAGACTTGCGAAATCATCCGCACCGATGCGCGGTTCGATGGGGGCCGAAACGCCTTGACCTATTGGTGGGCGTATACATCCCCCATCGTGGTGGAACCGGTTCGCATCCCCGAGCGAAAGCCTTGGGCGGTCATGCTCTGCCGGTTCAAGGGGTTACCGGGCGTCCCCGCGATCGAAGACTACATCCGAGCGATTTTCACACCGGGTTCGGGGGGACTGGTCGAATACTGGCACGATGTTTCTCTCGGGGCGGTCGATGTAAGCGCGAGCCGCGTCTTCGGTTGGATCGAACTCGACTTGGAGCGCAAGGATGCCGCGAAAGGCCGAGCGGAATTGCTCGATATCGCCATCGCCTCGACGCAACGCGCCGGTCACGACCCGATTACGGGCTTCCATAAGCAGATCGCCGTTTTCACGCACGACTTCACGAAAGACGGCGCGCCCCCAGGAGCCGATTGGCAGGATCCGGCCTGGGCGCCCTTTTGGATCGATGGGAGCGCAGATGGCAACGGTCGGGTCTCCGCCCCGCCGCACGGGCAAAGCGGTACATTCTTGGCGCACGAGATGGGGCACGGTTTCGGGTTCGATCACGACCTCGCCGCCGATCTCAGTACGATTTACGGCGACAGAAACTGCATTATGAGCGCCATGAACGTCTCGCCCATTAACCACCCGGTTTGGAATGTGCCCTTCGGTCCCACGATGAGTTTTCCCCAACTAGCGATAAAGAACTGGACCTTGCCGAGACGCGTACTCACCGTGAATTCGAACTGGGTCAGCTCGTCTACAGCGACGAACTTCGTTCTAGCACCGATGAGCGACCGCAAGATCAGCGCGAGCCTCGGTGTGATCTTGCCCACGGGGGTGGGCACCGGTGCCTGGGACTATTACCTTGAGTACCAACGCCCGGTCGGCTGGAATCGAGGTATCCCGTCCCCGAGGCTGGTGATCCGCCGCCGAGTCGGAAATACGGCTGCATATCTCGGAGAAGTAATTGCCCCCACTATTTTGGGTGGCAGAGCTAGTTGGATCGAGCCTGCGGGTAAGGTGAGATTTGAAGTTGAAAAAGTTCGTGACGATGCGCGGGTGATCAGCGTTTTCGTTACAAAGGTTCAATAAATCTCCGGCCGCCGTTGCAAAATCATCCTCGGCAACTACCAAGTTTCTCTGCTGGGCGATCCGTGGTGAATTACCCGACCAACTGCAATCTACCTGCTGCGGGAACTCGCACTGGAGTTCTGTTTGCCGGCTGGCCCGCCCCTCCTTAAACTTTACAGAATGGAACCGCGGAACAACCCGAATACACGGAAACAAGGCATAACCGTGCAAGGATTCCCTTCCGTGTGTTCTGTGTGTTCCGTGGTCTAAAAAAAGTCCGAGTCCGGCGACCACTATTGGTTCTTGTCCCCGAAAATCAGGGAACCACGGAACAACCCGAATACACGGAAACAAGGCATGACCGTGCAAGGATTCTCTTCCGTGTGTTCTGTCTGTTCCGTGGTCTAAAAAAAGTCCGAGTCCGGCGACGACGGATTGGTTCTTGTCCCCGAAAACCAGGGAACCACCCGAATACACGGAAACAAGGCATGACCGTGCAAGGATTCCCTTCCGTGTGTTTGGTGTGTTCCGTGGTTTAAAAAAACGACCGAGTCCGGCGGCTATCGCATCGGGCAGCTTAGCTTTGGTTCGCTAGATCTTTATATTCACCGACATCGCTCGGCGGCGTTTCTGGGGTGCTTCCAAGAGGCTCTAGCCGGATGCCTGCATGCAAGATCTTCAACTGGATGTTGAGCTTGAGATTGTCGCAACGCTCATGGATGACCTCCGATTGCTTGTTGAAGAGCAACGAGGAGTTTTCTTGGGTGTAGTAGCCGTTGATGGCGCTGATCATGCTCAGCAGGTCACTGACATGGGACAGATACTGAAGGTTTTCTGAAAGCAACTTCGGGTCGGTCACTCCCAGGATATCCTTGTTGCTCTGAAGCATGCTCAATAGACTGACCGACGAATTCAATTCGTGGAACCGTTTGCGATACACCCACATTTCCAAACCCAACAGGGCCAGAAATCCTAAGAAGATGTTGATGAGGATCCCAAGAAAGGCATCGACCCCCTGAAACGCTTCGCTCGCTTCGGTCGCATTGAACTCAAATTGCTTGGACTGCAGCTTAAGCGTGTCGCTTTCGAAAAGCTTCGCGAGACCTGCCAGGGTCGAACTGTTGATGCCAGGCCTTGCCACAAGGACATTCGGGACCGAGTAAGTCAGGATCTCTCGGTCCGGGATGCGAGGTTCCTGGACGATGTAACCAGCCGGCATCCGAAACTCCTCGGGATACCGCAGATGCGTTCGATGGGCTCCGATATACGGCGAGGCGAACTCGAACCCCTGCGAAAGCACGAACTTTACCTTCGCGACATTGGCTTCATCGGTCACGTTGACGACCACAAAGACCGCGTCGACCTCCGGTGGAATCGACTCGGCGACTTCGGATCCCTCGACGAGCGTCCCTAGCTTGCCCCAAGCGTAGCGAAAATCAACGGGGTGGTCCAAATGCCACTTTCGAAAAAAATCCTTGGCCACCGAGTGGCTTCCCTCGTTCTGGGCATTGGTCAAGACCACCGAAATCGGCTCGGTTGGGTCGTGCCCCTTGCGCGTCATCCACAGCACGACCTCCAAGAGCGGGGTCTGGAGGATATTCAAGGTTTTGTTGATCGGAATTCCTGCTTGAATCAATGCCAAATCGGCTTTGCCGCTGGACACCTGCTCGATCGCATCGGTCGACGATTCGACAGGATCAAAAACGATTCCGCCTTTGCGAAAATGCTGCCGGTTCTCCTCGGTATAGTCTGCGCGAGGAAAAGCGATGGTCACCCGGGGGGTGTAAAAAAAATCCCAATAGACCCACACCAAAAAGAACAGCAGTGCGAGCCCGAGAAAGGCGGCCGGCAGACGGCCGAGCGAGAGCAATCGTCGACTGCTTTGCGAGATCTTTTGGGCCGCCCGTGCCGCCCGCTGGATCTCCTCGACAGCACCGGCAAGCCCCGTGTGCCCCGAGAGCTCTACGGCGATTTTCTCCCGTATTTTCTCCGCACCCTCAATGATGCCTTCGATCTTGAGACTCATCGATTTCAAAACCTTATGATCATCCACCAAGCGACTACATTCACAACCAACAATGCATTTAGAGCGTCATGGTACCATGTCTCGAGTCCGGTGACCTTACCTGCAAACTGTACCCTGCAAGCTGTACTCTGCATCCTGTACTCTGCATCCTGAGAGCGCTTTTCATCGAAAGCGAGCGGGGTAATCTAATGGTAGCGGCCTGATTCTTCTTGGAATCAGGCGCGGGAAACGTCAAAAATCCGCCTAGACTTTGCAGATCCCCAAGCTTTACACTCTCTGAAAATTCCATTGAACGTTGAACGCCCCTTGGCCGATGTACCCCAAGAGCATTCGAATGGGAGGCTAACACGTCCACTGAGTTTGAGGTTCATGCACACGACCAAAAGTTCCAAAACCTCCGAAACTCCAAAACCGCTCGACGCAACGAATGGTAAATCGATCCTGCAGCTTGCGGCTCAGGCGGTGACCCTTGCGATCGCTTGCATTGCAGGGTTCTCGGCCGACGCCCGCGTGTCCCTCGCCCAGGATTTCTCTCCGTACCTTACGGTCGATTCACCCGCCGTTGCGGTCGATTCCCCCGCCGAACCTCTCCCAAG
>Ga0315905_10002800_pt1 | contig 18224 bp, 20 predicted proteins | sample LakEriMetagenome_5_FD_203522 | JGI IMG/M metagenome (GOLD analysis project Ga0315905, IMG submission 203522) | Freshwater fungal communities from buoy surface, Lake Erie, Ohio, United States - Buoy 4 MA121 | ecosystem: Environmental > Aquatic > Freshwater > Lake | place: USA: Lake Erie, Ohio... | reverse complement strand
CCTTTTCGTGGTAGCAGGGTCCAGATTCAAAACTTCCGCCAAGTGCCAGCTGATACTTTCCCCTTCACGGTCCTCATCCGATGCCAGCCAAACTTCATCTGCTTTGGAGGCCAAAGCCCTCAGTTCTTTGACCACTTTTTCCTTTTCATCCGGAATGATGTACTTCGGATGAAACTGATTATGGATGTCTATACCCATGTCATTTTTTTCCAAATCACGGATATGGCCATAACAACTTTTTACCTGAAAATCTTTTCCAAGTATTCCTTCAATCGTTTTTGCCTTGGCAGGCGACTCCACAATCAATAAGTTTTTTGCCATTTTTATTCAATGGTTTTGGAGATAAAAAAAGGAAGCCGTAGCGGTTTCCGGATTGCAATATTAGGGGAAAAATAAAAAACAAGCCATTATCTGTATACTTATATGTATTCGGTTTGATCATCTCCATTCAGTTTTGACTCCTTATATCCATGTATAAAATTGGTTAACTTCACTTTCTAAAAACAATAAGATTGAATATTACGCTGATTGGAACCGGCAACGTTGCAACCGTATTGGGAAGAAAACTAAATGATTGCGGACATACTATAGTTCAAGTACTTTCCAGGAATGAATCAGCTGCCAAAGAGATGGCACAAAGTCTAGGAGCAGTTGAAGGGGATTTGAAACAGCCCATTTTGGCACAAACTGATTTTATCATTATGGCTGTTCCTGACCAATCCATTGAAATCCTTGCCAGTCAGCTAATCATGAATGATCATGCGATCTTACTCCACACAGCTGGTTCCATATCCATACAAATTTTGGAAAAATACGCCTCTCGATTTGGCGTGTTCTATCCTTTGCAAACCTTGCGTAAGGAAGCTATAATCATACCTGAAATTCCAATTTTGATTGAAGCAAACAAGCCGGAGGTTTTGAAAGAAATCAAGGATTTGGCTGTATCTATTTCTGAAAAAGTAATAGAGGCCGATGCAATCGATAGACAGCAAATACATGTAGCTGCGGTATGGGTGAACAACTTCACCAATCATATCAACAGCATTGCTTTTCAATTTTGTCAGGAAAAGGGATTGGACTTTGCCTTACTACATCCATTAGTCATGGAAACATCTAGAAAAATCATGATTGGGAATCCAGCTTTTCATCAAACCGGACCTGCCAAACGAGGTGATGAATCTACGATGAAACAGCAAATCGCATCCATGAATCATCATCCGGATTGGCAGGAACTATACCAAATGCTATCAGATAGCATTCAAAAGCATCAGCGATAAGGCATTACAATTCTAGTCAGAATCTGATAAGGATCTTTTGGTTTCCCATCTTTGTCTAATGGATCGTCGACATAAATTTCATAAGCAGGGCCGGACGCTTTTTTCCCTTTTTCTTTGAGCCATTCTTTTAAAACCACATATGCTTGTTCGGTTTCTTCATAAGGACCATAAAAGTTTGCGACAATGGCTTTTGTACCCCCAATTTGTTTGGTGAAAATGCCTTTAATTTTTTTTCTGGGAATCTGATTGACCTGAAAACCCGCTTCAAAAAAGAACGGAGCTCGTTGACTTTTATAGAATGCCAAAGGAGGCCCCAGAATGGTTAAGTTATTTTTTTGAATGGACGGCAGAAGCTGTTGTGTGTAAATATGCGCAAGTTTCATACTCAATCTGCTCACATCTGAAGCACTGTCTTTGACCATGAGTAAGATTGCCCTTGGATCGGTGGTGTCATTTAACTGAATGATGGGCGTTTGTACTTGCTTGTCTTTTGCGGAATCATTGGCAATTTCTTTTTTTAGTATGATTGGCGTTTCCTTTTGATCTTTTTCTGACGTTTTGGATTGGCATGAAACGAATGTCAAGCTAAAAATCGCACACAATATTGAACCAAAAACAAAGTTTTGTTGTTTCATTTTATATATTTTAAATAGCATTGGTTATAAGTCAGCAGCAAGCTAAGCATATTTTTTAAATCCTGTAAGTAAACAACTTTTTCAATCCATAGCTATTTTTCATAGGTTTGCAATCCGAATTAAATCATAACATGTACACCATTCATTTTAAGTTTGAGCAGAAAGGAATTGAGCCGGTTACCCTAACCAATATCGAATCAGATCAGTCCATTTTGGAAGTTGCGCTCAAGAACGACATTGAACTCCACCATAATTGCGGGGGCGTTTGTGCTTGCAGCACCTGTCATCTTTATGTAGATGCCGGCGAACAGTTTATTGAAGAATTGTCTGATAAGGAAGAAGATTTTATAGACCGTGCGGTAAGTCCAACTTTGCGCTCACGACTGGGTTGCCAATGTGTATTGCTGCCTGGCTCCGGATAAATCACTGTGACCTTGCCCGATCAAACACAATTTTTAGGCGAATAAAACCAAGAACCATGACATTTGAACCTCCTATACATTGGAACGATTATGAAGACATTGCGATGAAGCTATATGAACGCTTCGGTGACGATTTTGGTGAAAGTCAGATTTATAGAATCCGCTTTACTGATTTACATAAATGGGTATTGGAAATCCCGAACTTCTCAGGCAAACCGGAAGAAAGCAATGAAGGACATCTTGAAATGATCCAGAGCTCATGGGTTTATGAATGGCGTGATGGACAAAAAGGATAATGCATTTTTTTAATTCTTTCTTGGAAGCACAAACAAAGATTTCAAACAGAATCATTATCTTGGTTACTGTTTGAAATGTATAAATTTCTCCAATGGCAGATAACCTGTTGACTCAATTTGCGAATATCCAATTGGTAGCACTGGATGTTGACGGCGTATTGACAGATAGTAAATTGTTTATTTTACCGAACGGAGAAGCGGTCCGTGGATTTCATATCAAGGATGGCTATGCGATTCAACTAGCCAACAGGTATGGTTTGGAGGTAGTGATTATTTCAGGATCAGGAGATGGTGCCGTTCACTCGAGGTTTGAAAAATTGGGTGTAAAAGAAATTCATTTAAATATCAAGGATAAGAAAACCAAACTTTCGGAAATTCTGCATGCTAGAGGAATTCATCCCCAAAACGTTTTATATATGGGAGATGACATGCCCGACTTATTAGTTATGGATTGGGTTGGATTATCCGCTTGTCCGACTGATGCGGCCACAGAAGTTCGACTGGCTGCCAATTATATTTCTCCAATCAAAGGAGGGGAGGGATGTGTTCGGGAGGTGATTGAAAAAATATTGAAGCTACAGGATAAATGGATTCCTGATTCACAAATTGCTTCACGTTGAAACCGGTATTGAAAACCTTACGCGCATTTTTAATGCTGGTCCGTTTTGGAAACTTGCTGTTTATCGCTGCAACACAAACACTTTTTTATTTTACTGTTTATGGCAGCTTAACCGGAAAGTCTATTTTCGAATTAAGTTCTGATGTTGCTTTCATTTTTTTGGTGCTCGCTTCTGTATTCATTGCCGCGGGTGGATATGTTATCAATGATTATTTTGATATACAAATCGATCAGGTGAATCGACCACGAAAAGTAGTGGTTGATCGATGGATTAAACGCAGAAATGTGATTATATGGCATGGCTTACTTTCCTTGGTTGGATTGGCTTTTACTTTTTGGGTGAGTAAGTTGAGTGGCAAATGGAGTTTATTGTTCTTGAATGTTTTATCAGTATTCGTATTATGGGTTTATTCAACCACTTATAAAAAAGCTTTGCTGCTGGGTAATTTACTTATTGCTGTTTTAACTGCTTGGGTGATATTGTCGGTGTATTGGTTTGCGGGAAAGGGATGGGATGCACAATATGTTTGGGTGGAAGGAAGTGAAACCTACGACGTAAAAAAGTTTTTCAAACTCAGTATGGCCTATGCAGGCTTTGCATTTGTAATGACCTTGATTCGTGAAGTGGTGAAAGATTTAGAGGATATGTTAGGGGATGCGCAATTTGGGGCCAGAACGATGCCGATTGTTTGGGGTGTTCCTGTTTCGAAAATGTTTGCGGGCGTTTGGCTGTCGGTAGCAGCAGGAGGTTTGATTATCATTTCGCTTTATGCCTGGCAATCAGGGGCGCATGCCATTTCTTTGTATGCATTGTTTGCTTTAATTGTTCCGATTTTACTGATCATACGTAAACTAAAAATTGCTCAACAATCCTCCGATTATCATTCACTAAGTTCTTGGATTAAATGGGTGATGTTGGCAGGTATTTTATCCATGTTATTCTTTTTGAAATCATGAATCAGACTTTGATATTGGCCTCGCAATCTCCAAGGCGTAAACAATTGCTTGAATGGGCTGAAATTCCATTTCAAGTAGTGGTTAGTAATACCGATGAAACTTATCCTGCCGGACTTTCATTTTCTAAAATCGCCATTCATATAGCACAACAAAAAGCGCTTGCAGTTCAGCAGCAACATCCTGACCATAAAATTCTCGCAGCAGATACCATCGTTGTTTGTGATCAGCAGCTGATTGGAAAGCCGGCGAACAGGGAAGAAGCAATCCGCTTCATAACAATGTTGAGTGGGAAGACCCATCAAGTTATTACAGGTGTTTGCATACTCGATCCATTCAAATCCATTGTTTTCTCAGAAACAACCAATGTCACATTTCATCCGCTTACCGAAGCGCAAATTGCGTTTTATGTTGACCGTTATCAGCCATACGATAAGGCGGGTGCTTATGCCATTCAGGAGTGGATTGGGGTGGTTGGAATTCAATCCATTGAGGGGGATTTTTACAATGTGATGGGACTACCCGTTAGCAGGGTTGTACAGGAACTCAGTCGTTTTTAATTGTTTTTTTTATTCTAATTTGATTAAGATTAATCACTGGAAGCTAGTAATATTCTATATTTCATGATAAGTTTCAATGAAATCATGATACAAACCACGACATTGATCCACTTGTTTTAATTTCTTGTTTTTTCTACGGGTTATTTCTGTTTTTTTCTTTGATGAGGATGCTAGAATCACTTTTGTTTAATTGATCGTCTGCATTTGTTTTGTCTAATCAACGCGTATCTATAAGCTTTCTTCGGAATCACTGATTGGTATGCGAGCAGTTTTAAAACGATTCGATTAAAAATGAAGCAATTTGTAAACGAAGCCTTATTGCATTATATCTGGGCACATCAGCTTTACAGTCACAGGAGTCTGAAATCCACAGATGGTCAGTCTATTCAGGTTGTTTATCCCGGAAAACTTAATCGGAATCAGGGACCTGATTTTTCGGATGCCCGGATTCGTGTTGGAGATACTTTATGGATTGGGCACATTGAATTGCATGTGCAAACCACAGACTGGGAAATGCATAAGCATAGCAATGATCCTAATTATCGTCAGGTGGTTTTGCATGTAGTTTGGGAACATGATCAGGATATCGAATCAGAATTTCCGACCCTTGAATTGAAAAGTCGCATTCCCAAATGGGTATTAAAAACAAAGGAGAAACAAAAAGAGCAATCAGGAAAATTGATTTGTTCAGGCAATCAGCCATCCCGTTATCTTTCTATTTGGGAGAATTGGAAATCCGAACTTGCGGAACAAAGATTGCTACAAAAATCTGATCAGCTTTTATCTGATTTGAAAAAAGTCAAAGGGAATTGGGAATTACTGAGTCGCATTCAATTTGCGAAACAACTCGTCGGGCCGGTGAATGCAGAAGCCATGGAATCATTATTACAATCGATACCGGAATCAGTATTGAGGAAACATCGTGCTGTGTTGTTTGATTTGGAGGCTTTGATGTTTGGTCAAGCCGGGATGCTCGAACAAGATTTACCAACTGATACTTTGATTGGTCTTTATGCCAAACAGTACAGGTATCAACAAAAAATGCATGGCTTAGTCCCATCCTATGGATCGTTCTTTTTTCATCGAATGCGTCCGGGTAATTTTCCGACATTAAGAATCGCTCAAATGGCTTCCTGTTTGCATCAAATACCTTCTTTGATGACTTGGCTGCTTTCGGTGGATCGTCCGCAAGATTTGAATCTATTAGAATCCATTGCCGCCTCAAATTACTGGGACTGCAGGTATCGTTTTGGTGCAGCTGGTCATAAACTAATCAAGAGAATTGGTCATCAGAAAAAAGAACAATTGATCATTAACTGGGCCATACCGATTCTTTATACCTATGGCCGATATCATGGGGTATTGCCTGTACAAAGAAAATCGTTGAGCTGGTTAGTGGCCCTTTCAGCCGAAGATCATTTTATTACAAGAATTTTTGAGAAAGAAGCATTAACGATTGAAAACGCCCATGATTCTCAGGCGGTGATAGCTTTATACAAAAACTACTGCCAGGAAAAAAAATGCATGGAATGTAAAATCGGAAAAGCCATGCTGCAACATGAACAAATAAATATAATCAGGAAATAAGCGAATCCCAATAATAATTACAATCCAGTTCCAGATCGGGGTGCAGACTATTTTTCACCGGACAATGATTCCCAACACGCTCCAAACTCAGCCGATCATCAGCTCCGATCATCTTTCCGGGCAAATGAAGATCAATGCTGATTTTCCCAATTCTACGAGGATTAGAAAGCATGTGCTTGGTAACATCAATACGCGTACCCTTGAGGTCGATATTCATATCTCCAGCGCGAATGCCCATCGTGGTTATAATGCAAGTTGCCAACGAGACACAAACCATATCGGTTGGACTGAATCTTTCCCCTTTTCCGCGGTTATCAGTAGGAGCGTCTGTTTCAATTTCACTTCCACTTTGCAGGTGTTTGGCTGTGCAACGTAATTCGCCTTCGTAAATGATAGAAGCTGTCATAACATTATTTTTTGATTGATGGTCGTCATCTTGTTTGAATTTCATGACGCCGACCATAATTATTCCGTAAATTTAGTCCACAAAAATAGTATTATGAAGTATTGTTGTGCAGTCTTGTTTTTCATGGCCATACAATTGGATTTGTTTTCTCAAATTATGATTACCTCTTTTGGCAATGCACAGAGAAGGGCACAAAAAAAAATGCGTAACGAGGCCATTGCTAAAGCACAAGAGGAAGGGAATGTAAAATTTAAATCTCATACAGTTAGTGGTTTAAAATTAACGAACGATGGATACGGTGGATTCGTTGAATATGCAAAATTTCAAAATGCGAAATGGGGCTGGCTTTTTCAATTAGATATTTCAGAGCGCAAGCATATCAAAGAAGAAAAATTACAAAACGATTATAGTCCAACCGCTCCGGTCATTTATGGTAAAATAAATTTTTTCTACCCGGTGAAATTAGGTGCGCAACGTCATATGAATCTTGGGAACAAGGGTAATCGGAATGGGGTTTCCATCAGCGCCAATGTAGGAGGCGGGTTATCTCTGGCTGTATTAAGACCTTATTTGGTGGAAGTTGAAAAAGCAAATGGTGAATTTGCCTTTGTAGGATTTAATTCGCCTGACAGTGGATATTTCCGGAATGGGCCAATTATCGGCGGCCCATCACTTTCAAATGGATGGAATCAGATTTCAGTAAAACCCGGACTATACTCAAAAGCAGCGGTTCGGTTCGATTACGGGAAATTAAATGAAATGGTAAATGCGATTGAGTTCGGAGGTTATATAGAATTTTATCCCACTCGAATCGAACAAATGATCGATATTAAGCAGCATCAATTATTTCTGGGTGCATATGTGGGGATAGCACTGGGAAGGAGGAAGTGATTCTCGTTTCCGCTATTGTGACCTCGAATCTACTATGAAGATGGTAGTTGAATATTACGAGGTTTAAGGGTTTTGTTTAAACTTTCCAGTTTGGTTGAAAACGGTCAACGTTATTTAGGCATCAACAATCCATAAACCTTAAACCTTCATCCTTAAACCCTCATTCTTAAACCTTCATCCTTAAACCTTAAACCTTAAACATTTAACCTTAAACCTTCAACCTTAAACCTTCAACCTATCTCGGCAACGAAATCTTACCCATGCTTATCGAAGGATGTGAAGCTGTGCCAGGTTCAAAAACGGAAGATCCTAAAATACACTCGTTGGCTAATACAGAAAATAGAATTGCCTCCTTGGCATCTGGGGGTATGCCTGTAATAGCAATCTCATTGAAAATATAGTTTGATGATAACAATGTCTTGATTGATTTCATCAGTGTTTGGTTGTAATACCCACCGCCACTGACAAAAATTTCCGTTGTTTCATTTTTATCAGAAATCTTTTGAATGGCATCAGAAACCAATCGGGCTGTCCATCGATTCAATGTTGCCAACACATCTATCTCATTATAATTTTCATCGCATTCCCGCATTGCGTTCTCAATATAATGCTCATTGAAAAGCTCAGGCCCAATAGATTTCGGAAATGGGATTTCAAAAAATGGATGATTCGAAAGTGCAATCAGTAATCGATCAATCACCTTTCCTTGGGATGCTAATGCACCTTCAGCATCGAAAGCGAACTCCGGCCAATGTTTCGAAACCCATCGATCCATCAGTCCGTTGGCCGGTCCCAAATCAGTGCATGTGATTGAATCAAATTTTCCTCCTTTTGGCATGTAAGTCAAATTAGCAATGCCCCCTAAATTCAAAAGTATTCGATCATGTTCCTTGTCATTGAAAAGGATGTAGTCGCTATAAGCAGCCAGTGGTGCACCCTCGCCACCTGCAGCCAGTTGCTTTTGTCTGAAATCAGACACGGTTATGATGCCGGTTTTAACGGCAAGCAGGTCGCCATCGCCCAACTGCCAGGTCATGGTTTTTCCTGTTAAGTTATCCAGGTGCTCTTTCGGAAAATGAAAAATAGTTTGACCATGACTTGCCAGAAGATCTACCTGATGCGTATCAATTTTCCATTCATCCAAACATTGTAAAATCATCGCTGCATGTGTTTCAGCAATGGTTACATTCAATGTGCAAATTTTTCTTGCATCCATTTCATGTTGAGCATAAACAGATTTTATCTCAGACTTCATTGTTTTCGAGTAGGGAATAGTAGTATGATGCAAGCAGGTCAATTGGGTTGTTTTTCCAAAGCCTTCTACTTTACACAATGCCAGATCCAATCCATCCAACGAGGTACCACTCATCAATCCGAGAATCATTCGATAATCTCGTTTAGCCATTTCCGTTAGCCTGATCAGTGAAGGGTGCATTTTATTTTCTTTTGATAAAATTCAGGTTGCGTATGATCCCTTTATGTTTTGATCTCTTTATGGGAGAATCCTTAAACAATAGTTTAAATTCTTCTTCTGTAATCGCTTCCCAATCTTTCCATTGATAGTTCAAGATGGGTTGTATTGGCTCAAAAGCTTCCTCCTCATGTGGTTGAGCAAACCGGTTCCACGGGCAAACATCCTGACAAACATCACATCCAAAAAGCCAATCGTCCATTTTGTTATTGAACGTTTCATCTATGCTCTCAGATTTATTTTCTATGGTCAAGTAGGAGATACATCGACTTCCATCAATCACTTTGTTGGGTAGAATGGCTTCTGTAGGACAAGCATCTATACATCTTGTACAACTGCCGCAATGGTCAGTGGTAAAACCTGGATCTGGATTAAGATCAAGATCCACAATGAGTGTAGCAATAAAAAAAAATGATCCTTTCTTTTTGGAAATCAATTGTCCGTTTTTTCCGATCCATCCTAACCCCGCGCGCAAAGCCCAGCTTCTTTCCAAAACCGGTGCGCTATCTACAAACCCTCGTCCCTCTATTTCTCCCCAAGCCTCGCGCATTTTTTCTAAGATCAAATTCAATTTTTCACGAATCACCTCATGATAATCTTCTCCATAAGCATAAACCGAAACTTTCGGAGCATCCTGAATTTGTCTTTGTGATGGATAATAATTCTTTAAAAAACTTATCACCGTTTTAGCCCCGGGCATCAGTTTACGAGGATCCAATCTTAAATCCACATTGCGCTCCATATATGACATCGATCCCTGATATCCATTGCTCAGCCATTTTTCAAATCTGCGCGCATCATCCTCCAAATAATCAGCCATTGCAATACCACAAGCATCAAAGCCATGCTCCATGGCCCAGGTTTTTATCTGTTCAGATTGATTTTTTTTGTACATCTATTCATTCAATTCAAATGCTATCGTCCTCCATGTGCATTTTGTGAAAAAAACGATGAATTATCGGTGCCAGTAAAATACTAAACATAGAAAGAAAGGTAACTCCACTGAACAATGCATACATAGATGCAAATATTTTGGCTGTATTGCTGAATTCAATGCGATCCTCAACCACAGGCCCCATACCGCTTAAAATCATGGAGGCATTCAGCAGACTATCATAAAAATCAAACTCCGGGACGGTGGCATAATAACCTGCGATGCCTATACCCAAACTCACCAACAATATCATGATGGAAATGAAGATGTTTTTACCAACGCGTTGATGATAAACTTTCCGAGATGCCAGTCTTTGTCGCTTATGTTCGTACATGGCTCATATTTATAGCTCACAAGGTAAAACGAAGATCCGGCGCATCCAAATCATCGATTGATTAAAGCATATCCGAAAATTTGTCTTGAAATCTCAATGTTTACGGAAAATATGTCGCATTATTTTGAATACAACAGCCATACTAGCAGTGAAATCAGAGGTGGTTCAGAATTTGTGCCATTAGAAATAAATTGAAAAAAATGAACCTGAATAATTATACCATCAAAGCCACTGAGATCGTTCAGCAAGCACAGCAACATGCTTTCAATCAAAAAAATCCTTCCATCGAAAACGAACATTTGCTAAAAGCCTTGTTGTCTGCGGAACAGGATTCCATTGATTATTTGTTGAAAAAAAATAATGTCACTCTTCCGCTGTTGGAAAATAAATTGAATGAACGCCTCAAGCAATTACCTGTTTCCGGTACAGATGCAGGTATGCAAATAGGTAGAGAAGCCAATGCAGTATTGCTTAGAGCCAGCTCGAATCTCAATTTGTTTGAAGATAGTTTTGTAGCCCCCGAACATTTACTGCTAGCTATTCTGCAAGGAAAAGATGCAGTGGCAAGTTTATTGAAAGATGCCGGATTAACAGAACCTGGTTTGATTCAGGCAGTAACAACCCTTAGACAAGGGACCAAGATCCAATCTGCCACACAGGAAACCACTTATCAGGCTTTACAGAAATATGCGAAGAATTTGAATGATCTGGCCAGGCAAGGCAAATTGGATCCGGTGATTGGTAGGGATGAGGAAATTAGAAGGACGTTACATATTTTGAGTAGACGTTCCAAAAACAATCCGATATTAGTTGGAGAGCCAGGTGTAGGTAAAACAGCAATTGCAGAAGGATTAGCAATGCGCGTGATCAATGGAGATGTGCCGGATAATCTAAAATCAAAAATTATTTTTGCTTTGGACATGGGCTTGCTCATCGCTGGTGCCAAATACAAAGGTGAGTTTGAAGAGCGATTGAAAGCAGTCGTTAAAGAGGTCAGCTCCAGTGATGGTGAAATCGTTTTATTCATTGATGAAATACACACGCTCGTAGGCGCAGGTGGTGGAGATGGTGCCATGGATGCAGCCAATATACTCAAACCTGCTTTGGCTAGAGGTGAATTGCGAGCCATCGGAGCTACTACCTTGAACGAGTATCAGAAATATTTTGAGAAAGACAAAGCACTGGAAAGAAGATTTCAAAAAGTGATGATTGATGAACCCAATGTGGAAGATGCGATTTCAATTTTACGTGGATTGAAAGAACGCTATGAAACATATCATCACGTTCGCATTAAAGATGAAGCTATTATTGCGGCGGTTGAAATGTCGAACCGTTATATCACGGATCGCTTTTTACCGGATAAAGCCATTGATTTGATTGATGAGAGTGCGGCTAAACTCAGATTGGAAATGAATTCTATGCCTGAAGAGCTTGACAAATTGGAACGGCAGATTCGTCAGCTTGAAATAGAAAGAGAAGCAATTAAGCGTGAAGAAGATGAAAGGAAACTCAATGAGTTGAATCAGGAAATTGCCAACTTAGTGGTTGAACGAGATGCATACTTAGCAAAATGGAAAAGAGAAAAAGAAGTTGTTGAAAAAATTCAACAAGGAAAAGCGAATATTGAACAACTCAAACTGGAAGCTGATCAAGCGGAAAGAAACGGAGACTATGGCCGGGTAGCAGAAATCCGTTACGGAAAAATCAAAGATCAGGAATCACAACTCACAACCTATATGCAGGATTTGGGAACACTGAGTGAAAAACGTTTGCTTAAAGAAGAAGTGGATGCAGATGATATTGCAGAGAGTATTTCAAAAGCAACCGGTATTCCGGTATCTAAAATGTTGCAGGGAGAGAAACATAAATTGTTACATCTGGAGGAAGAATTACACAAGCGTGTCGTAGGTCAGGATGAAGCGATCGAGGCTATTGCAGATGCGATTCGTAGAAGCAGGGCAGGATTGCAGGATGTACGCAGACCCATTGGGTCATTTATTTTTCTTGGTACAACCGGGGTGGGCAAAACTGAATTGGCGAAGGCGCTTGCTGCATATTTATTTGATGATGAGTCTTTGATGACTCGCATAGACATGAGCGAATTTCAGGAGAAACATACGGTGAGCAGACTGGTAGGCGCGCCTCCCGGATATGTTGGATATGAAGAAGGAGGACAATTGACGGAGGCAGTCAGAAGAAAACCTTACTCAGTCATTTTGTTGGATGAGATGGAGAAAGCGCATCCTGATGTTTACAACGTATTACTTCAAGTGTTGGATGATGGACGATTGACTGACAACAAAGGAAGAGTGGTGAATTTCAAAAACACCATCATCATTATGACCAGTAATTTGGGAAGCTCCATTATCCAGGCAAATTTCGAATCCGTCTCAGAAATTAATAAGGAAGAGGTAGTTGAACGAACGAAGATTGAATTATTCCGTCTATTGAAAGATAATATGCGTCCTGAGTTTCTGAACAGAATAGACGAGGTTATCTTATTTCAGCCTTTGATGAAAAATGAAATTCGTTCGATCATTCAAATTCAATTGAATGATTTAAAAAATAGAACAGGTGCCAATGGAATTGAGTTGGAATTCAGTGACTATCTTCTTGATCATCTTGCAGAACATGGATTTGATCCGCAATTGGGAGCTCGACCACTGAAACGTTTCATTCAAAAACAAATCATCAATCCGCTCAGTAAACAAATACTGATGGGGGATCTTATCTCCGGTCTGCCACTTAAAGTGGATGTTTTTGATGGGGTAGTGGTGTTTCATCAAGATAAAAAGAAGCTAGAATTGGCTTGATTGTAATCATAATAAGTACCTAAATCATTGAAATTCAATATAAAATATACATTTAACAGTTGTTTTATCCACATCATTGGGTAATATAAGGGTAAAACCCCTATCTTTCGCCCAATCTGAGAAAACAAATAAAACTTTTAAAAAAGATTTTTGTTGAGAGGTTGATTCGTTTTAAAGAAAAAATAATAGACATGGCATTTAAAAAAGAAGTAGTAACCATCATAGAGCCGAGAGACGTTTTTGTAGGAAATCCAAAGGCAGAAGTAACACTCGAAGAATTTGGTGAATATGAAAGCGAACCTTGTGCTAAAGCAAATGAGATCGTGAAACAATTGTTGGAAGATTATGATGGAAGAATCAAATTCAACTTCCGTCATTTTCCGATGACCAAAATACATCAGCGCAGTTTGAAGGCAGGTGAAGCTGCAGTAGCCACTGCGCAGGAAGGAAAATTCTGGGAGATGCATAACATACTTTTTGCAAATCGCAGAAACCTCGGAACGACCAGTTTGAAACTTCACTCCAAAGAAGCCGGTGTGAAGAATAAAAAATTCCTGGATGATTTAGTCAATGCTACTTACGGATGGCAAGTGCAAGGTGATTTGAAAGAAGGAATCGATCGTGGTGTAAAAGATGTACCAACCTTCTTTGTGAACGGAGAACTTGTCACCGGTAAACCTACCTACGAATCTCTCAGTAAGGCAATTGAAACAGCACTCAAGCAGGTTAAGAAGAAGCCGGCTCCAGTAAAGCAAAGAGCTTAAGGTTAACACATTGAGAGCGTCCATATATCACTGCATGATGTATGTTTGAAAGATGTGATGGTTACGAGATCAAATATTCCGTCTCTATCTTCCCATTTTCATGCCTAGCCAAACAGCTATTACACTCAACACAACACTACTAAGCATGTAAAAAACTGCCAATCCCCATTTGCCGGATTGGAGCAATTGAATGTTCTCAAGGCTGAACGTTGAAAATGTAGTAAATCCTCCGCAAACGCCGGTAGCTAAAAACCATCGCCATGTTTGTGCATTGGCTGATTCCTGGGATGTCCAGGCCATCACCCATCCAATAAAAAAACTTCCGATGATATTGATGAATCCTGTTGCTAACCAAGGATGATTGTATTTGTAAATATTTGAAATGCCAAAACGTAAGATAGCTCCCAGCATTCCCCCCATTCCTACCCATAAATAACTCATCCAATTCATTTTCTTGTTTGCTCAGTTCAAAATTAAGGGGCGATTAGTTCTTTGTATTACTTGTGGAAGTAAATCGAAAATCAATCCACCATTCTCCTTCCTTACGAACTAATCTCAATTCAGTGGGTTGATGCATGAAATCATTTGTATAGCGAATGGTAGAGGTGCTGTCGTTCAGGTCTTTCCATTCTTCAATTTCAAAACTGGCAGACTGATACCCTTTTTTTTGATTGTCGCTCATTCGGTCATAGAAGCGACGGTAAGTTTGAAAAAGCGTTTTGTTATCAGCGTTATCTAACAATAATTTTTCAGCTGTTTTGAAATCTCCTTTCAAACTACTTGAAATGAATTGCTGTCCGGTTTCCTGTGCAGTTTTTGGTATGCCAAATTGATCCGATCCGCATGAGAGCAGCAAAAACAATGCAGTAGAAATGATAAAAAATATGTTTTTCATTCTGTACGTTTGATTTATTTAATGATGTTTCAGGAATTAAGCACTGTCTTTCATCGATTCTAAAACTGTATCCAATTTTTTCATTTCTTGATCAATTGAACGTTGCATAGAGTCCAGTCCTATTTTTTTTATTTCATCTAAGGCTCTATTCATTTCTGCTGATTTTTCTTTGGTTGACTCATTGAGTTGTTCCATTCCCATGCCAATCAGTGTCGATTTGTCGAAAGCAACTTTCCACTCATTATTTATTTTCTTGAGCGTGAATGTTATGGGTGATTGATCGTTTTCTTTATTGCGAACTACAATGGTCGCTTTGTCTGCAGAGATAACTGGTTCATCAAATTTTAATGTTGACACGGAAGCGCCTTTGATAGATTCTGTTTTTTCTTTGTTGAGCGTACTACCCATTTCTAAAATATCCAGCAAGGATTTACTGTCATCTGTTGCAAATTGTTTGGCTGTTTTAAAATCTTTTTTTTCAAGTGCTTCTAAAAAAGATTTTAAAGTATGACTTGGATCCGCTTCATTAGATTTACATCCGGAGAAAAAGGATATGGCCAGAATGAATAGATAATAAATCGATTTTTTCATAAAATTGGTTGTAATTAAAGATAAGTTTTTCAGTCGAATGAAATGGCAAAGATTTTTCGCATTCGTTCATGAAGAAATAAATCATCTACTCCAATAAAATTTTTGTTGCCAATTTTACTGGTATCAAAAAATAGGGCTTTTTGACTGGATGTTGTCAGGCAGTGTGCCACCCATTCACTACAATACATACGGTCATCACTTGCCAGATCAAAATTCATATCAAATGGAAGTTTTTTTTGATAATCGTTTATAATTTTTGACCGTAGTTTTAACATGTCAATTGAATCACTGTTTAAGCGGTATACAGCAAAACCGGATTGGGTGGACGGATGGATGAAATCTATTAACGCCTCTCTCATTAATGACTGGTCCGGATTGAATTCTCCACCCATCGCATGATAAACATATGCATGATCATTTTCAATTTGAATAATACCGGCATGCGAATAATCGGTATTTCTTCTATTCAGTAATCGTAGTGATTGACTTGTGAAATCTCGTCCGCAACGAACAATTAAATCGCCCTGATGAATCTTTGTAATAGCTTCACGGAGTTGTTTAATTCGAGTTTCGGTGGTCTGAATATCTATGTCAGAAACTGAATGTTTTTTGGTTGAATTTCGATCACATCCATGCAAGAAAATGGTAAGGAATAAAAAAGCTAAAACGATGCGCATCAGTCAAATAATCAAGGCTTAGGTTCTGTTGACTTTTCCTGTAATTGTTGATTCGATGCATCTTTGGCTTTTTGATTCTTTTCATCCTCCTTATTGTATGCCTTAATAATGGACTTAACCAGTTTATGACGAACAACATCTTCTTCATCCAGTTCAATGTGTGCGATGCCTTCAATATTTCTAAGCACACGTGTTGCTTTAAATAAACCACTTTGTTGGTTTTTCGGCAAATCGATTTGCGTAGGATCTCCGGTGATAATGGCTTTTGCATTTGGACCAATACGAGTCAAGAACATTTTAATCTGCAAGTCATTGGTGTTCTGTGCTTCATCCAAAATGATAAAGGCATTATCCAGTGTTCGTCCACGCATATAGGCCAGCGGTGCGATTTCTATAATACGTGTGCTCATATAATACCCCAGCTTGTCGGCCGGTATCATATCATCTAATGCGTCATAAAGCGGACGTAAGTATGGATCGATTTTTTCTTTCAAATCGCCGGGAAGGAATCCCAGACTTTCACCTGCTTCTACAGCCGGACGTGTCAGAATGATTTTCTTGACGATTTTATTTTTTAACGCGCGAACTGCTAAAGCAACCGCAGTATATGTTTTACCGGTACCTGCAGGTCCGATGGCAAAAACAATGTCATTCCTTTCGCAGGCCTGTACCATCATTTTTTGGTTTTGTGTTCTGGCTCGAACAGTTTTTCCATTCGGACCAAATACCAAAACATCATTCGGATGCCTTTCAACAAAGTTGTCGATGGTTTTTTCGTCATCACCACCCAGTATTTGCTCAAAATAATTCTCACTCATGTGGCCATTGCGTTGCATGTATTGAATCAGCAATTCGATTTTCTCACGGGCCTGATCGATTTGCTCGGGTGCACCACTCAATTTGAGTTGCGTGCCTCTACTCAGGATTTTTAATAATGGAAACTTACGTTTCAGTAAATCTAGTTTCCCATTGTTAACACCGAAGAACTCGATTGGATTGACGTTTTCTAAATTAATGATGTGATCAGTCAAGGGGCTTCATTTAGGTTTTGAAAATTGGAAAGGACAGATTATACATTTCCATCCACAACAATTTACAAATAAAACAAGCCTGTTTCCAAAAATTATTTTCCAGCTTTTGTTAATTGGCGATTATATGAGTGAGTGCGGGAAGCCTGTCGTTAAAATCTTGCCATCATTTTCAAATTCAACAACCGAGGTGTTAATCGATTCGGTATGGCGTAAGTCGAATTTTCGAAATCTTTGATCAATTGAAAAGAAATCGTATTTGCTTTGTCTAGCACATTGAATATTTCCAAACTCAGCCACACATTTTCCAATCCTCTGAGTGGATGATGGCTTCTTCGCTTTGATTTCTCATTAAGTAATAAAGCACTGAATCCTAAATCTACGCGTAAATATGGATCGATGATCAGTGCATTCCTGTACTTGGGGTTATCCGGTAAATTATAAGGCATATTCGAACCATACAATGCAAGAATATGGACTTTGAAATGATGATTGGATACCAAATAATCCTGCAAAAACAAACCTATGCTCAATCTTCTGTCAGTTGGTCTGCGCAAAAATCCAATAGATTGCTTTGCACTATCAGCAATGTTTTGATCGGAACTGCCAGGTTGAATGATCTCTCCGGCTGCATTGAAATAATTGTAGTAATGGTCATCCTGCAAGTCTTCTGCTGTTTTCATCCAGTTCACTGAAATCCAGCTTTCAGCATCTTTTGTTATTTCACTGTACAATCTGCATTCGAGTCCACGCGCATATCCTCGCGCGCGATTCGTGCCTAGATAACGTATACGCACATTGTCCAGATCGTATGGAATCAGATCCCAGAGTTTTTTATAATAAGCTTCTGCCTGAAAACGAACTGGCTTACGATTCGAAACTTCAAATTTTCTTTCGTAGGCCAAACTGTATTGTAAGGATTTTTGCGCAAGTATAAAAGGGTCTAGTGCTCCACTTATATTGCGCATTTCTCGATAAAAGGGTGGTTGCTGATAAATACCAAGACCTAAACGAAGTTGTTCTTGTTGGGTAGATGTTGGGTATAAAACGAATTGTGTACGAGGACTTAT